>Ga0209793_1000544_pt1 | contig 39610 bp, 33 predicted proteins | sample EBPBio122009_DNA_FD_185863 | JGI IMG/M metagenome (GOLD analysis project Ga0209793, IMG submission 185863) | Wastewater treatment Type I Accumulibacter community from EBPR Bioreactor in Madison, WI, USA - Reactor 1_2/2/2009_ DNA (SPAdes) (version 2) | ecosystem: Engineered > Bioreactor > EBPR >... | reverse complement strand
GGTTTCCCCACCTCTTCGATCGACAAATTTGTCGCCGAAGAGATCGCCAAGCGCACCGGCGGCAAGGTGAAGTTCGAGTTGTTCCACGGCGGTACGCTGGGCGGACCGGCCGAGATGGTCGACCTGGTCGGCTCGGGCGCGGTCGAGATCGGCAATTTCCCGATCGGCTATTTCTACAGCCAGTTCCCGGTCGCCGGCCTCGCCGACTCCCTCCCGATCATCTTCCCGTCGGCGGAAGCGGCCGCGCAAATCCAGAAGGAAGCCTACGCCGCGCTGCCGGAGGTGAAGGCGGAATTCGACGCCGCCAACCTCCATCCGTTCCTGTTCCGCGGCCTGCCGCAATACCGGCTGCTCTGCACCAAGCCGATCCGCACGCTCGCCGATCTCGAAGGCGTCAAGGTCCGGACCTACGGCACGTTCCATCCGATCGTCTTCACCACCTTCAAGGCCGTTCCGGTCAACATCGAGCTCAGCGAAATGTATGAAGGACTGCAGCGCGGCACTGTCGACTGCGCCTATCTGAACTACCAGACGGCGATGCTCTTCAGCCTCTACGAGGTGGCGAAATACGCCAGCGACGCCGAATTCGGCGCGACGCCGCTCTATCTCGCTTATGTCAACAAGCAGGTCTGGGAAGGCTGGACGCCGGAGTTCCGCGCATTGTTCGACCAGGTCGTCGACGAGGCCGAGATCAAGGCGGCGGCCGAAATCAACGCCGAGGAGGCCCTGGGCCTTGAGGGCCTGAAGGCGAAGGGCGTCGAAGTCGTCCATTTCGAGGATCAGGAGAAGATGCTTCAGGCGCTGCCGGACTTCTTGACGCTCTGGGTCGAGCACCTGACCAAGGACGGCCACGGAGAGGCAGCCCAGAAGCATGCGGACTTCGTTCGCGAACGCCTCAAGGCCTACCAGAAGTAGAATACCGGCATGAGGCTCTGGCCCCCGGGGCGGAAGGGATCGAGGAGGAGAGGTCATGACTGAGAAGCTTGCCGATCGCCTGCTCGGCGTAATCCTGCGCATCAGTTCCTGGCTGGGATGGGCGGCGCTTCTGCTTATGCTGCTGCTCGGCACGTTCGACGTCATCGGCACGTTCTTCTTCGGCAAGGCCATCGTCGGGGCTTTCGAGCTGGCCGAAGCGGCGCTGGCCGTTGTCATGTTCCTCGGCCTTGTTCATGTGCAGGCGGCCCGGGGTCACATCGTGGTCGACCTGGTGACGGGCAAGCTGAGCGGCAAGATGGCGCAGCTGTCGGACTGCGTGGCGCTGCTCGGCACCGCCGCGGCGCTCTATCTGATCGCCCGCCAGACCTGGCCTTTGATGATCGAAAGCTGGCGCATCCACGAAGTCGCCAGCGGCAGCTTCAACTTCCCCATCTATCCGGTGAAGACACTCGTCTGCCTTGGCGCAACGGCGGCGACCGTCGTCGCCGCCATCCAGTTCCTGCAATCGGCCACACGGCTGTTCCAGGACAACCATGGAGACGCCGCATGAGCCCGCTGGAAATGGGTTTCGGCGCCATCGTCGTCGCCTTCGCGCTCGCTCTCATCGGCATTCCGATCGGGCCGGCCATGATCCTCACGGCTTGCGGCGGCATGCTGCTCACGGTCGGCGGGAACTTCATGTGGGTCACGCTGAAGACGCTGCCCTACGACTTTGCCTCGCAATACACTTTCGTCGTGGTTCCCATGTTCGTCCTGATGGGTGTCGTGGCGGCCAGGTCGAACATCATCCAGGAACTCTACGCCTCGGCCTCGAAATGGCTGGGCGGCACGCGCAGCGGCCTCTATGTCGCGACCGTGGCGGCGTCCGCGGGCTTTTCGTCGATCTCCGGATCGACGGTGGTAAACTCGGCCGTCTTCGGCAAGGTCGCGCTGCCGGAAATGCTGCGTCACGGCTGCAACAAGGGGTTCAGCGCGGCCTCGATCGCAGCCGCCGGCACGCTTGCCGGGCTGATCCCGCCTTCGCTCAGCCTTGTGCTCTTCGGCATTCTGACGGGCGAGTCGATCGGACGGCTGTTCATGGCCGGCGTGTTGCCCGGCCTGTTGACCATGGCGGGCTATATCGTCGCCATCCTGGTGATGGTTTCCTTCTTTCCAGGCTACGCGCCCACCAAGCTCGAGCGCTATCCGCTAGGCGAAAAGGTCCGGTCGCTGAAGGGAGTGTGGCCGGTCGCCGTGCTCGCAACGCTGGTGCTCGGCAGCATCTATTCCGGTGCGATGCCGCCCTCGGCCGCCGGCGCCGTCGGCGCGGCCGGCGTGATCGTGCTCGCGTTTGCGCGGCGGTCGCTGAATATGCGCGGCCTGGCGGATTCGCTGCAGGAGACGATGGTGCTGACCGCGACCCTGTTCGTGGTGGTGGTCGGCGGACTGCTGCTCGGCCGCTTCTTCGTCGTCAGCGGCTTCATCCGGGACATCACCGAGATCCTGGTCAGTCTCGACCTCGGCGTCTACGGCTTCATCCTGCTGGTGATCGCCCTTTACCTGGTCCTGGGCACCTTCGTGGATTCGCTTTCGATCGTGCTCGTCACGCTTCCGGTGCTCTATCCCATTTCGCAGGCGCTGGAGATCAACGGCATCTGGTTCGGGGTAATCATCGTCAAGCTGGTGGAGATCGCCGAGGTTTCGCCGCCGGCCGGCCTCAATCTGTTCGCGGTCATGGCGGCATCCGACACCAAGATTTCAGCGGGCGAGATTTTCCGAGGCATGGTCCCGTTCCTCGCCGCCGAGGTCGTGATCCTTGGCCTCATCGTCGCTTTCCCGGCGATCTCGACCTGGCTGCCCACCATGATGATCGGCAGCTGACCTCCCTCCTCGATCCGTTTGGAGACAAACATGTCCGACAGCAAAATCGATTTCGCAGAGCTTCCCACGCTGATGGGCAAGACCGCCTACAGTTCCGACTGGATGGCGATCGACAAGGAACATCTCAAAATGTTCGCGGCGGCGACCTATCTCGATCCGCAGCATGTCGACCTGACCTCCAGTCGCAACAATGAATTCGGCGAGGAACTGATCGACGGGTTCCTGCTGCTGTCGCTGCTGGTCTACTGGAACTTTCGCTACTTCCCGCTCAAGGCGGACAGGCTGTGGGGGTTGAACTACGGCTTCGAGAAGGTGCGTTTCATCACGCCGGTAATGGTCGGCGACCAGGTGCGGGCGATCTGCAATGTCGTGGACATCCACAAAAAGGGCGACGGCTGGCTCGGCACGCTCTCCATGACCGTCGAGAAGAAGGGCGCCGAGCGTCCCGCGATGAAGGCTGACTGGCTCGTCCTGTTCCTGGAGACCAGCAATGCCTGAGGGCGCTACGCAGACGGCCAATGCGCCGATGCTTCGTCGCATCTCGGACTATCCGTCCCACTGGGCCGGGCGCATGCCCGACGCGCCAGCGATGTTCTTCGGCGAACATCGCTGGACGTTCCAGCAGTTCAGCACGGAGGTCGACCGCTACGCGCGCGCGCTTCTGGCAGCCGGCGTCCAGAAGGGCGACCGGGTGTCAGTGCTGTCGACGCCAAGGCCAGAATTCTTCGTCACGTTCCTGGCCGCTGCGTCGATCGGGGCGATATGGCTCGGCCTCAACCCCCGCTACACGCCGCGGGAACTGGCGAGGACGCTTTCCGACGCCAATCCGTCGGTTGTGCTGGCGCTGGCCGCTTTTGAGGGCGAGAACCTCGCCGCCCGCCTGGCTGAAGCTGCGGCGATCGCCGGCTTCGACGGCAGGCTTGCGGTTTTCGGCGGCGCGCAGGAGGGTTTCGAGCCGGTCGACGGCCTGCTCAAGGCCGGCGAGGTGATCAGGGACGACGAACTCGCCACGCGGCGCGCCTTCGTCCAGCCACAAGACCCGGTGCTGATCGTCTATACGTCAGGTTCGACGGGCGTGCCGAAGGGCTCGCTGCTGACGCATTTCGGCCTGTGCCACGCCTACACGACGCAGACGTCGCATTTCGACATCGCGGGCGCCTGCATCATCTGCAACATGCCGATCAACCATATCGGCTGCGTCGGCGATCTGTGCTGCGCGCCGATGGTCGGCGGCGGCGCGATCACCTTCATGGAACGGTTCGACGCGCCGGAAATCCTGACGCTGATCGACAGCGGTCAGGTCCATTGCATGCTCGGCGTGCCGACCATGCTGCAGATCCTCACCGAACTGCCATCCTTCGAGACGTCGGACTTTTCGCGTGTCCGGCTGATCTGCTGGGGCGGCGCCGCCCTGCCCTACAATGTGCTGCTCAAGCTGCGCGAGAAGAACGTTCCCCTCGGCGTGACTTACGGCATGTCGGAGGTGCCCGGCTCGATCACGATGTCGGCGCTTGGCGCCAGCGACGACGACCTGACAAAAACCGTCGGCCGGCCGACCCGGAGCCTCGACCTGCGCCTCGTCGCCGACGACGGCAAGGTCTGCGAGGTGGGCGAGGAAGGCGAAGTGCGCGTGCGCCATCCAAGCGTCCTGTCGTCCTATTTCAACCGACCGCAGGCGACCGCGGAGGCGTTCGACGACGAGGGATATTTCAGGACCGGCGATGTCGGCGTTCTGGACGCTTCGAACAATATGAAGCTCGTCGGCCGCAAGAAAGAGATGTTCAAGTCCGGAGGCTACAATGTCTATCCGCGCGAGATCGAACTGTGCCTGGAGCAGCACCCGGACGTTGCGCTGGCGGCTGTGATCGGCGTCCCCGACGAGCTCTACCAGGAAGTCGGCCACGCCTTTGTGATTGCCAAGAGCGACGTGAACCACACCGGGCTTGCCGAACAGCTCGCCGCCTGGTGCCGCGAGCGGCTGGCAAACTACAAACGGCCGAAGCGAATTAACGTCAGCAGCGAACTGCCATTGCTGCCGGTTGGCAAGGTCGACAAGGTCGAACTGAAGCGCCGCCTTTCGAACGCCGGGTAACGCCGGCCTGAAACATCCGCATTGCCTGGAATCGCGCGCGCCAATATCCGGGAACAAGCCACCGGATCGTCGAGCCGCTTGCGCGACCGGCCGCCAAGACAGAAGCGGTCAACGTCGACCGCGCAGGACAACATTTTCTGTCGCGCGGGAAGCAATGACGACGACTTCAGTAGTCCGGCTTCCGCTTTTCCCGAAAGGCTGCCAGGCCGACCTCGAGATCGCCGCCGTCGAGATGCTCCGCGAAGTGTTCGAGCTCGGCGCGAATGCGTTCGTGAAGCCGGCGCAGAACGCCCTGCCCGTCCCGGTCAGGATGACGCAGCGCAGGCCCGGCAGCGCAACCACATCGCGCAGCCAGCCCTCCAGCGACCGCATCAGCGAAGCCGATGCGGCGTTCAGATTGTCCGGACGGTTGAAGGTCAAGGTGGCGATGACCAGCACAGTGCGCGGCCGCGCCGGCGCCTCGTGCACGTTTGTTTCCCGAAAGGATTTTAGCGCGTCGACATCGATCACGGCGTCCGGCGCGGGAACGACAAACAGCGCCGGAACCTCGCCGGCATATTGATCTGGCATTCCGACCGCGGCGCTGATGTGAACGCCGGCAAATCGGTTGGTGACTGCTCCGCCCCCAGAAAAATGGTCCTCCCTGAAGTATGGCTTGTGAGCCGATGGAGGACTGAAGAATGCCTGGAAAGAGACACAGTGCGGAAGAGATCGTCACGAAGCTTCGGCAGGTTGATGTGCTGAATTCGCAGGGCAAATCGGTCGCGGAAGCGATCCGATCGATAGGGGTGACGGAAGTAACATATTGTCGTTGGCGTTCCGAATAGGGCGGCCTGAAGGGCGATCAGGTCAAACGGCTGACGGAGCTTGAGACGGAGAATGCACGGCTGCGGCGCGCCGTCTCCGACCTGACGCTGGACAAGATGATCCTGGCGGAAGCTTCGCGGCGAAACTTCTAAGCCCCGCGCGTCGCCGTGCCTGCGTGGATCATGTTGTGGCTGAGTTTGGCATTCCCGAACGACGGGTGTGCCGGGTTCTCGGTCAACATCGTTCGACGCAGCGCAAGGTTCCGACGACACCGGATGATGAAGCGGCGTTGACCGCCGGCATCATTGCGCTCGCCCTCCAATATGGCCGCTACGGGTATCGCCGCATCACGGTGATGCTGCACCGTGCCGGCTGGGTGGTGAACGTCAAACGGGTCGAGAGGATCTGGATACACGTCACCGTGACGGTTAAGCCTTCATGTCACATTCCATGTCGCACGGACCCGCCGCTGTTGCGTGTCGCCCATTGAACTTACATGGCTTTCTGTTGCGACACGTTGCGACATGAAAACGGCCTCAAACGAGGGCTGGACAATCTGTAAGAGGCAGTTTTCGTTTGGTAATTTGTTGGCTGGGGAACCTGGATTCGAACCAGGACTAACGGAGTCAGAGTCCGTGGGTCTACCGTTAACCTATTCCCCAGCAGGCCGGGCGAAGACGCCATGCGCTGACCGGTGACGCGCCTTTTATATAAGATCGGCGATCAGTCAAGCAAGGATCGCACCGCCAAGCGCGCTTTTGGCCGCAGCCAGGCGCGGGCGCACGCCGTTTGCCCCCGTGCTGACGGCCGGGCGCAGCGGCGCAATCGACAAACTTGGCCTTGGTGATCGACGCGCCGCCTGTTACCCTGTCGGCAACTCTAGATCATGCGCCTGCTGCGTCCCCCGGGTTCGCGCGGCGCGGAAGGACAGCAAAGTGCACAGCCCGGACGGCGGCCAGGACGGCGCCGCAGACGGGGCAGCGGGGAAACAGGCGGATTCCGCCGAAACTTCCCCGGCGAGACTGCCTCCCCATCGCGGCCGCGAGGCCGACGCGCCAGCGCAGCCAAAACCCGGCCGCAAACGGCGCAAGCGCAGGCGCGGCCGAAAAGTGTTCGCGCGCGACGACGCCCCGGCCGCGCCCGCAAAACCCGGCGGCGAGGCGACGCCAATGTCGGGCGGCGACCAAAAACCCGCCACGCCCGGTCCCGCCGACGCCGGCGCGGCCGATCCCGCCGCATCGTCGGCCGCCGCGCCGCCGCATCAGCCGAAGGCGAATGACAGCCGCGACCGCGCCAATGGCGGCGCACCGCACCGCCCGAACAGGCCGGCCGCCGGCCAGCCCCATTCGAACGGCGGGAGCCGGCCGCATTCCGCCGCCCAGTCGCCATGGCGGTCGCAGTCGCCGCTCTATGCGGCGCTTGATCTTGGCACAAACAACTGCCGCCTGCTGATCGCCGCGCCGACGCGGCCCGGCCAGTTCCGCGTCGTCGACGCCTTCTCGCGCATCGTGCGGCTCGGCGAGGGGCTGACGGCCAATGGCCGGCTGGCGGACGCAGCGATGGACCGCGCCGTCGAGGCGCTGAAAGTGTGCGCGGGAAAGCTCGACGGGCGCGAGGTGCGCGGCCGCCGTCTGATCGCCACCGAGGCCTGCCGGTCGGCCGAAAACGGCGCGCAGTTCCTCGCCCGCGTCGCCAGCGAAACCGGCCTTGACCTCGAGATCATCGACCGGCGGACCGAGGCGCGGCTGGCGGTGTCGGGCTGCAGCTCGCTGATCGAGCCGGACGTGCGCGCGGTTGTGCTGTTCGACATCGGCGGCGGCTCGTCGGAAATCGCGCTGATCGACCTGTCGGCGCGGCGCTCGCCGCGGCTCGCCAACCACATCGTCGCCTGGACGTCGCTGCCGGTCGGCGTCGTTTCGCTCGCCGAGCGGTTCGGCGGGCGCGACGTGACGCGCGACAGCTACGAGGCGATGGTGGGCGACGTGTCGGCAATGCTGGCGCGGTTCGACGAGCGCGACAAGCTCGGCGAACTGGCGGCGGGCGCGGCGTTCCACCTGCTCGGCACCTCGGGCACGGTGACGACGCTGGCGGGTGTGTCGCTGGGGCTGGAAAAATACGAACGCCGCCGCGTCGACGGCCTTTGGATGAGCAGCGGCGACGTCGACGCGATGTCCGACATGCTGCTGGGATGGGACTTTTCGGCCCGCGTCGCCAATCCCTGCATCGGCGCCGACCGCGCCGACCTGGTGCTGGCCGGCTGCGCCATTCTCGAGGCGATCCGGCGCGAATGGCCGTCGGAGCGGCTGCGCGTCGCCGATCGGGGCCTGCGCGAGGGCATATTGACGGAACTGATGGCGTCGGACGGCGCCTGGCGTCGGGGGCGCAGGCCATGGCGGTGAAGAAAGGCGACGGCGGCGGCGCTTCGCGGGTGCTGCGCACCAAGATCAAGAAGAAAAGCGGGCTGAAGGAATCCTCGCGCCGCTGGCTCGAGCGCCATATGAACGACCCCTATGTGCAGCGGTCGAAGGCCGAGGGCTACCGCTCGCGCGCCGTCTACAAGCTGATGGAGATCGACGAGCGCTACAAGATCCTCAAGCCCGGCATGCTGGTCGTCGACCTTGGCGCGGCGCCGGGCGGCTGGAGCCAGTATGCGGCGCGCAAGCTCGGTTCCAGCGACGCCAGGCCGCTGATCGCGGCGATCGACTATCTCGACGTCGACCCGATCCCCGGCGTCGCCATTCTGAAACAGGATTTTCTCGACGACGACGCGCCGGGAAAACTGATCGAGGCGCTGGGCGGCATGCCCGACGTGGTGATGTCCGACATGGCTGCCCCCACCACCGGCCATCGCCGCACCGACCACATCCGCACGGCCCATCTTGGCGAGGTCGCCGCCGACTTCGCGCTGTCGGTGCTCAAGCCCGGCGGCCATTTCCTGGCGAAGGCGTTTCAGGGCGGCGCCGAAAACGAGCTGCTGGCCAATCTCAAGCGCCATTTCCGCTCTGTGCACCACGTCAAGCCGCCGTCGTCGCGCGGCGAGTCGGTCGAACTGTTCCTGCTGGCCAAGGATTTTAAGGGCCGCGCCGAGCAAATTGCGACCTCTCGCGGCAACGAACACATTTCACCGCCAGCCGTTCCCTCCCCGCAAGGGGCAGGAGCCGCCAGCGTCTCAGCCCCCCCTCCCCCTCGTGGGGAGGGTACGGGTGGGGGCAATGACGCCGAATAGCGCCGCTGTTTGGCATGGAACCTGGCGCGCCCTACCCGGCCTTGTGGATCGGCGTCGCGGCCCGCGCCACCGCCGCCCTGCCCGACACCGCCGCGCCGGCGTCCGGATGCAGCGAGATGAACGGTAGCGCCGCCGAGGCACTGATCGCCGCGACGATCAGGAACGCCCAGGAAAACGAGGCGAGGCTCAGCGCCTCGCCGGTCACCGCCGAAAACAGTTCGAGCACGCCGCCGGCGATCGCGACGCCCAGCGCAATCGAGATTTGCTGCGTCGCCGACGCCAGCGCAGTGGCCGGCGCCACCTGATGTTCGTCGAGTTCGGCGAACACCAGCGAATTGACCGAGGTGAAGAACAGCGAGCGCGCCAGCCCGGCGGAAAACAGCACCGCCCAGATGACCGGGAAGGGCATCGCCGGGGTCAGGAAGGCGTTGACGGCGATGAAGGCCGAGGCGATTAGCGCCGAGACGATCATGACATTGCGAAAACCGCCGATGCGCAGCGTCGCCGGGGCCATGAACTTCATCGCCAGCGCGCCGCCGGCCGAAACGAAGGTCAGCAGGCCCGACTGGAACGGATTGAGGCCAAAGCCGAGCTGGAACATCAGCGGCAGCAGGAACGGCACGGCGCCCGAACCGATGCGGAACAGCGAGCCGCCGATGAGCGCGGCGCGGAAGGCGGGGTTCTTCAGCAGGCTGAAGTCGAGCACCGGCCTGTCGGTGCGCCGCGCATGCAGGGCGTAGAGCACCGCAAACCCGAACCCCGCGGCGGTGGCGACGACGCCGACGGCGGGCGGCAGCGCCGGCAGGCTGATCACCGACAGGCCGAAGACGACGCCGGCGGCCGCCAGCGCCGCCAGCACGAAGCCGGTCCGGTCGAGCCGGCCGGGGTCGGACGGCGGCAGGTCAGGCAGACGCGTCGACGCCAGCCACACGCCGACGATCCCGATCGGCAGATTGATCAGAAAGATCCAGTGCCAGGAAAAATAGGTGGTGATGAAACCGCCCACCGGCGGCCCCAGCATCGGGCCGACCAGCGCCGGGATCGTCAGCCAGGCCATCGCCGAGACCAGCTCGGATTTGGGCGTAGCGCGCACCAGCAGCAGCCGCGCCACCGGCGTCATCATCGCCCCGCCCATGCCCTGCAGGAAACGCGAGACGACAAAGCTCGCCAGCGACCAGCTCATCGCGCACATCAATGAGCCGACGACAAACACGGCGATGGCCGCGGCGAAAACCCGGCGCGGCCCGAACCGCACCGCCATCCAGCCCGAGACGGGAATGAAGATCGCCAGCGACACCAGATAGGCCGTCAAAGCGAGTTTCAGCGCGATCGGACTGGTTCCGATGTCGGCGGCGATCGCCGGCAGCGAGGTCGAGATCACCGTCGAATCCATCTGCTCCATGAACAGCGCGATGGCGAGGATGAACGGGATCAGTCGGTCGGGTCGGTCGCTCAATTCGGCGCGGCCTGCCCGGCTTTCGCCTTCAGTTCGGCTGCATAGGCCCTGACATCGTCGATCCGGCGCAGGGTTTCGGGATGGGTCGACAGCATGGAGGGCAGGCCCATGTCGCCATAACGCTCGTTCAGCTTCTCGAAAAAGCCGACAATTGCGAGCGGATCCTGTCCGGCGGCCAGCATCAGCTCGACGCTGCGCCGGTCGGAGGCGGTTTCCTGCTTGCGCGAATAGGACATCGCCGCCAGCGCCGATCCCTGCACCAGCACGTCCTCGCCGGCGGCGCCGATATCGCCGCCGATCAGCATGATCAATCCGGCAACGCCCGCGGCCCGGTAGATCTGGCGCAAGGTGTGCTTGCCCTCGACATGGGCGATCTCGTGGCCGAGCACACCCAGCACCGCCTCGTCGTCGGCCGCCAGTTGCACAAGTTCGTCGGTCAGCACCAGGCTGCCGTCGGGCAGCGCGAAAGCGTTGGGGCCGATCGAGCCGCCCTTTCTGAAGTTCAGCGAATAGGCCTGCGCCCCGAGCTGGCTGTAGGCGGCGAGCGCCTCGAATTGCGAGCGGATCGCCGCCTGTTTCGCCGCCGGCAGTTCGCTTGGCGCCAGCACAGCCTGGTCGAGCGAGGCGAGCGCCGAACGGCCGATGACGCCGGGCACCGCGGGCGGCGTGACGGCGACCGCCACCTCGACCAGCACCGGAACCGCGAAACGGTAGACGGCGTAGCTCAAGGCGATGGCGATCGCCGCGAAGACGAACAGCCGCGGCCGGAACTGCTCCAGCCGGGCGATGAAACCCGACGCGCTTGCCTGCGCGCCGGTCAGAAGGTCGACGCCGTCATTGTCGGCCGTTTCGAACAGCGAGCCGTCGGGGAACGACAGCCGGCGCGGCGCGGCGGCGATGCGGTCGGACAGCTCGATATCTGCGTTCGCGGCGCGCGCGACCTCGGCGCCGCCGGTCTCGACGACCAGTTCGCCGCCGGGCCCGGCCCGCAGGTGCGCCGCGTTGCGCTGGCTGGCGCCGGGTGGATACCATGCGCCTTCGATGCGGTCAGAAGCCAAAGTCGAAACCCTCGACGTCGAGATACTCAGCAGCGACCGCCGGTCCTGCCTCCTCGATGCGGCTGATATAGCCGTCGAGCGATCCCTCGACCTCGAGCGCGGTCGACGCCGCCAGGAATTTTGCCAGTCTGACCGCGGCCCAGGGGCGCGCGAGACCGAGCGTCGCGACCGTGGCGACGAGGTTGGAGACGTTGATCCAGACAAAGCGCCAGCGCCCAATAGACGACATCAGCCGGTGCCGACCGTCGATCAGCGTCGCGTTGTATGCGACATTGCGGGCGCCGGCGGCATAGATCAGACCGGCGAAGATGAACAGGATGACGATCGGCAGCAATGCGATGGACAGGATCGTCAGCAACAGGCCGAGCATCGAGTCGGCGTCGCCGGTTCCCGAGCGGGCGTCCTCGAAAAGAGCGGTCAGCGCCGGATAGACGGCGAACAGCGACAGGCCGAACAGGACGACGACCCCCAGCACCATCGCCGCCGGCAGCAGCCACTGGCCGTACAGCGCCCGCAAGGCGGGATCGCTGGTCACCGGCCGGCCGCCATAGGTGGTGTTGTTGAACAGATAGGTCCACATCCAGCGCGAGGCGATCGGCGCCAGCACGCCCAGCGACATCCAGGTGATCGCCGAGCCGACGACATAGGCCTTGAACGCGCCCCAGTAGCCGCCATGAAAATCGAACCGCACATTGCGGAACGAGGTGACGCGGGCTTTGAAGCGCAGGCCGCGCATGACGAAGAAAGGCAGGACAAACGCAAACAGCACGAACAGGATTGCGGCGGCTGGCGGATAGATATTGGCGATCAGATTGTAGAGCCCGAGGATGATCAGCACGACGATGCGGCCGATCAGGATCCGCACCGGCCTGGCGTGGTAGTCGAAACTCGATCCGGCCAGAAACGTGTTGCCGTAGAAATAGCGCATCCGCCTGACCTTGGCCCAGGCCGAATAGACGCCGATGGTGACGATGGTCAGCAGCACGTTGACGATCCAGATGCCGAAATATTCGCGCGCCGTTCCGGTGAAACTGAACTGCTCCACGGTGCGCGGCAGTTCGCGCGGCAGGCCGCCCTCGTCCAAAGTCCCCGACCACGGCCCGGTATCTGTCATCGCGCCTCTCGCCTTCTGTCGCCGGACTGTGCCGCCGGGCGGCGTTTTTCACAAGGGCGGCGTCGCCACTTTCCATCCAGCCGCAACCGTGTTACCAGCCCGCGCCAATCCTGAAAGGGACAGACGAGTCGGCGCGGCCCAGCAAAACGCGGGGCGTCAGCGCCTAATTGCTATTCAAGGATCGGCCATGGCGAAAATCATCGAGACCGCAACAGGCGCCACGGCGCTGACCTTTGACGACGTGCTGTTGCAGCCCGGCCATTCCGAAGTCATGCCGGCGCAGACCGAGGTACGCACCCGCATCGCCGGCGACATCGAGCTCAACATTCCGATCCTGTCGGCGGCGATGGACACGGTGACCGAGGCGCGGCTGGCGATCGCCATGGCGCAGGCCGGCGGCATCGGCGTCATCCACCGCAACCTGTCGCCCGAGGAACAGGCCGAGCAGGTGCGGCAGGTGAAGAAGTTCGAAAGCGGCATGGTGGTCAATCCGGTCACCATCGGCCCCGACGCGACGCTGGCGGACGCGCTGTCGCTGATGCGCGCACACGGCATCTCCGGCATTCCGGTGGTCGAGAACGGCGGCGCCGGCGGGCAGAAGAGCGGCCGGCTGGTCGGCATCCTGACCAATCGCGACGTGCGCTTCGCCTCCGACCCCGACCAGAAGGTCTACGAGCTGATGACGCGGGAAAACCTCGTCACCGTGCGCGAAAACAAGGTCGACCAGGAGGAAGCCAAGCGGCTGTTGCACAAGCATCGCATCGAAAAGCTGCTGGTCGTTGACGGCAAGGGCCATTGCGTCGGACTGATCACCGTCAAGGACATGGAGAAGACGCAGCTCAACCCCAATGCCGCCAAGGACGCGCAGGGGCGGCTGCGCGTCGCCGCCGCCACCAGCGTCGGCGAGGACGGTTTCGAGCGCGCCGAGCGGCTGATCGCGGCAGGCGTCGACCTGCTGGTGATCGACACCGCCCACGGTCATTCGCAGCGCGTGCTCGACGCCGTGACGCGGGCGAAAAAACTCTCCAACTCGGTGCGCATCCTCGCCGGCAATGTCGCGACGCCCGAGGGCACCCGCGCGTTGATCGACGCCGGCGCGGACGCGGTCAAGGTCGGCATCGGACCGGGCTCGATCTGCACCACCCGCATTGTCGCGGGCGTCGGCGTGCCGCAGCTCGCGGCGATCATCGGCGCGGCCGAGGAAGCCGACAAGGCCGGCATCACCATCATCGCCGACGGCGGCGTCAAATTCTCCGGCGACCTCGCCAAGGCGCTGGCCGCGGGCGCGTCGGCGGCGATGATCGGCTCGTTGCTCGCCGGCACCGAGGAAAGCCCGGGCGAGGTCTATCTGCACCAGGGCCGTTCCTTCAAGGCCTATCGCGGCATGGGTTCGGTCGGCGCGATGGCGCGCGGCTCCGCCGACCGCTATTTCCAGGCCGAAGTGCGCGACACGCTGAAGCTGGTGCCCGAAGGCATCGAGGGCCAGGTGCCCTACAAGGGTCCGGTCGGCGGCGTTTTGCACCAGCTCACCGGCGGCCTGCGCGCCGCGATGGGATATGTCGGGGCGCGCGATCTGGCCGAACTGCGCGACAAGGCGCGGTTCGTGCGCATCTCCACCGCGGGCCTGCGCGAAAGCCACACCCACGACGTCGCGATCACCCGTGAAAGCCCGAACTATCCCGGAATTGGCTAAAGCAGTTCCGGCCACCGCCGCCGCTGCGCGGCTTCATCATCGGTAAGCAGGGTTTCCAGATAGGCCCTGATCCGCGCGTCCGCCTTATTTTCGTCGGCCGCAGTCGGCTTCGGCGCCGATCCGGGCGCCTCGCCGGCCAGCGGCAGCGCTTCCTCGCTTTCGAGGTCGCCGCGGATGTCTTCGACCTCGTCGGTTTCAGTCGTCTCCGGTGTTTCCGCTTCGACCTGCGCCGCCAGTTCCTGGATGATTTCAGCCGCGAGGCTGGCACGGTCCGAAGCGGCCGGGCCGGCGTCCTTGGAACCTGCGCTTAGCGCCTCGGCTGTTTTTTCCTGCATCTTGCCCACCCGCTCAAGCCGTTCCTGGGTGCGGGCGTCGGCGACCCTCTGGAGGTCTTCTGCGGCGGTCTCGTCGTCTGTCTCGTCGAAGGCGTCCTTGCGCAATGCCGCCTCGGCCGCCTGCCTGACGGACACCGGCCCGTCAACCGCCGCCTCCAGGCGCTGCGAGGCCTTGCTGCCTTTCTGGCCGGCCAGTCCCTCGGACAGTACGCCGCGCACTTTCAGCGCGGCCTCGCCGTCAGGCTCGACAAGGGCTTCCAGCAGGTCGGCCGCGTTCATTCCATCGAGGCGGAAACCCGTCATCTCCTCCAGGACCTTCATCAGGTCCCGGTCCTGCGACAGGAAGTCGGCGCTGAACTTGGTCTGGATCATGCGCGCCACCTGGCGAAAGGTGACGCCGTCCTCGCCCGGTTTCGGGATCGAGAAATCCTTCTCGCTGCCGATATCCGCGCCGTCGACCAGCGCCTCGTCGCGCCAGGCATTGCCCTGCTTCACCGCCTCCGGCTCGCCGTCGCGACCCAGATCAAGCTTGCCGTTGAGATGATCGACCATCCGCTCGACCATCCGGATCATCAGTTCGTTGACGGAGATGTGGCCGCCAAAATAGTAGTCGTTGATCGCCTGCATGTCGCGGACGCGGGGCCGCGATTCGACCGTCGGCATCCCGGGCATGGCTGGCCGGTCGTCCTTGCGCGCATTCCGCTCGAACGCCGTCACGATCGAATTCATGACAGTCACGGCAGGTTGATAACGGGCGGCGATCGAAGGCAGCATTGCAACAACAGGTTGAACCGGAAGCATCCTAAGGGACCGTGGTAAACGAAATCTGACCCCGCAATTGGCTCCGCTCGAACCAGAGCGGCGATTCCTTCCGCCAAATTGCGCCCGCCCCTCGACGCCGCGTCCGCCTGTCGTGCTATAGAGCTGAGGCATCGCAGTTCCGAACAAGGATCAGGCGGACTTGCCGCAACGCGCTTCCACTTTCGCACCGTTCCAGCACGGCCCGTTCCGAACCCTTTGGGCAGCCGCTCTCGTGTCGAATCTCGGCGGGCTGATCCAGGGCGTCGGCGCCGGCTGGATGATGACGACGATCACCGATTCCAACGCCATGGTTGCGCTGGTGCAGGGCGCAACGACCTTGCCGATCATGCTGTTCTCGCTGGCGTCGGGAGCGCTGGCCGACAATTTCGACCGCCGCCGCATCATGCTGTGGGCGCAGGCCGGCATGATGGCCGTCTCGGTCGCGCTGGCGGTCTTCGCCTATTGCGGCTGGCTGACGCCCTGGCTGCTGCTCGCCTTCACCTTCCTGCTCGGCATCGGCACCGCGCTCTACAATCCGTCCTGGCAGGCGTCGATGGGCGACATCGTTCCGCGCGCCGACCTGCCGGCGGCGGTGACGCTGAACGCCATGGGCTTCAACATGATGCGCTCGGTCGGCCCGGCGGTCGGCGGCGTCATCGTCGCGACCGCCGGCGCGGCCGCCGCATTTTTCATCAACGCGCTCAGCTACGTCACGCTGATCTGGGCGCTGTGGCGCTGGCGGCCGAACTATCCGGAGCGCCGGCTGCCGCGCGAGAGTTTTGGCAGCGCCATGTCGGCGGGGCTGCGCTATGTCTCCATGTCGCCCAATCTGGTCACCGTGCTGCTCAGGGCCTGCCTGTTCGGCACGGCGGCGATCGCGGTGCTGGCGCTGCTGCCGCTGGTGGCGAGCCAGATGGTCGGCGGCGGGGCGCTGACCTATGGCGGGCTGCTCGGCGCGTTCGGCGTCGGCGCGATCCTCGGCGGCGCGATGAACGGACGGGTGCGCGAACGGATGCCCAATGAATGGATCGTGCGCATCTCCTGCCTCGTGTTCGGGGCGGCGCTGGCGCTGCTGAGTTTGACCGGCAATGTCTGGTTCGCCCTGCTGTTGCTGTTGCCCGCCGGCGCGAGCTGGGTGCTGGCGCTGTCACTGTTCAACGTCACCGTGCAACTGTCGACGCCGCGCTGGGTGGTCGGCCGGGCGCTGGCGCTCTACCAGACCGCGGTGTTCGGCGGCATGGCGGCGGGCAGCTGGATCTGGGGCGCGACCGCCGACGCCTATGGCGTGCGCGTGTCGCTGCTGTGCGCGGCGGCGCTGATGACGGCCAGCCTGCTCGTCGGTCTGCGTCTTCGCCTGCCCGCCTTCGGCACGCTCGATCTCGACCCGCTCGACCCGTTTGTCGAACCCTCGCTCAGGCTCGACCTCAAGGCGCGCAGCGGGCCGATCATGCTGATGGTCGACTACGAGATCGCGCAACAGGACATCCCGGCCTTTCTCGAGGCGATGACGGCGCGGCGGCGCATCCGCATCCGCGACGGCGCGCAGCAATGGCTGCTGCTGCGCGACCTGGAAAACCCGGAAATCTGGACCGAGAGCTATCATTTCCCGACTTGGGTCGAATATCTGCGGCACAACCACCGCCGCACCAAGGCCGACGCGGAGGTCACCCGCACCCTGCTCGGCCTGCACCGCGGACCGGCGAAACCGCGCGTCCATCGCATGATCGAGCGCCAGACCGTGCCGCGCGCCGACGACATGCCGCTCAAGAACGCGCCCGAACTACCATAGGATCGGCGGCCATCGTGAGGGACCGGACATGAAAGAGACCGCCATCTTCTGGCCCGTGATCGCGCAGGTCGCCTTGACCTACGCGATCTACGCGCTGATCTCGCGGCGGCGCGTCGCGGCGATCAAGGCCGGTGACGCGACGGTTTCGCAATTCCGCGAAAACCAGGACGAACCGCCGCAAAGCCGCTTCGTGCGCAACAATCTGGCAAACCAGTTCGAACTGCCGGTGCTGTTCTTCGCCGCCTGCATCATCGCGTTCGTCCTCGGCGCCGCCGACACGGCGATGATCGCGCTTGCATGGGCCTTTGCGCTGTCGCGCCTGGCGCACGCCGCGGTGCACGTCACAAGCAATCGCATCCGCCACCGGCGGCCGCTATTTGTGATCGGCTTCCTAACTTTGGGCGCGATGTGGGCGCTGATCGCCTGGCGGCTCGCCACCGGCTGATCCGGCGATGTCGCGGATCGTCTCGGCCAGCGCCGCGCATTCAGCGCGCCGCGCCGCGCCCCTGCGCCTGGCCAGCGCCACGGTGCGGCTGGGCGGCGATCCGGCGAACGGCACCAGATGAACGCCTGGAATGCTGGCCATGACGTCGCGAGCGATCTGCGGCACCAGCGTCACGCCAAGCCCGTGCGCCACCATCTGGGTCAGCGTCGTCAGGCTGGTGGCGGCGAAATTGGCGATCGCCACCGGCTTGACCTCGCCGCAGATCGCCAGCGCCTGATCGCGCATGCAGTGGCCTTCCTCCAGCAGCATCAGCCGTTCGAGGACCCGGCTTTGCGGCGCAACCGGCGGTGCGGTCTTGCCCAGTTCCGCATCCGACACCGCCAGCAGGAACGGGTCCTCGAACAGCGGCTCGACGTCGATGCCCTGCCGCTCCACCGGCGTCGCGACGATCGCCGCGTCGAGCTTGCCCAGCGCCGTCTCCTCCAGCAGCACCTCGGTGATCGTCTCGCGCAGTTCCAGCGACAGGCGCGGGTACAGCAGTTTCAGCCTCGGCAGCAGGTCAGGCAGCAAATAGGGCGCGACGGTCGGGATAATGCCCAACCTGAACCTGCCCTGCATCGGCGCGGCGTCCTGAAGGGCGGCCGCTTCGAGGTCGCGCGCCTGGTTCAGGATCGCCTCGATCTTCGGCCGCAGATCGGCGCCTTCGGGGGTCAGTTCGACCGAGCGGGCGCCGCGTTCGAACAGCCTTGCGCCAAGCCTGTCCTCCATTTCCGCAATCTGCGACGACAGCGCCGGCTGGGTGACGCCGACAAAGCCGGCGGCGCGGCCGAAATGGCGGAGCTGGGCCAGCGCCTCGAAATATTCCATCTGCCTGAATGTCAGCCTGATCATAAGCTCAGATTATCATGACAATCACTATTGGCAATTTGAGTTTATCGGGCCGCGCGCCTACCTTGGAACAATTCCAATCTGTGGATGGCGCGTCCGGCATTTTTTCGGCCGCCGCGCTTCATTTCAAATATCGGCTGACGGGAGAACTCGATGGACGCCAAGACTGACGACAAGACCGGCAAATGCCCCTTTTCGGGCGCGCAGAAGGGCCCGACCAATCGCGACTGGTTTCCCGAGATGGTCAGTCTCGAGGCGTTGCGCCGCAATTCGTCGCTGGTCGACCCGATGGACGCCGATTTCGACTACGCCAGCGAGTTCCAGAGCCTCAACCTCAAGGCGGTGGTCAAGGATCTGCACGCGTTGATGACCGATTCGCAGGACTGGTGGCCTGCCGACTTCGGCCACTATGGCGGCCTGTTCATCCGCATGGCCTGGCATAGTGCCGGCACCTACCGCATCACCGACGGACGCGGCGGGGCCGGCGGCGGCCAGCAACGTTTCGCGCCGCTGGGCTCGTGGCCCGACAACGCCAATCTCGACAAGGCGCGCCGGCTGCTGTGGCCGATCAAGCAGAAATACGGCCGCAAGATTTCCTGGGCCGACCTGCTGGTGCTCACCGGCAATGTCGCGCTCGAATCGATGGGCTTCAAGACCTTCGGATTCGCCGGCGGCCGCGCCGACGAATGGGAGCCGGAAGACATGTATTGGGGGCCGGAGACCACCTGGCTCGACGACAAGCGCTATTCGGGCGACCGGCAGCTCGAGCAGCCGCTGGCGGCGGTCCAGATGGGCCTGATCTACGTCAACCCGGAAGGTCCGAACGGCAATCCCGACCCGTTGCTGGCCGCCCGCGACATTCGCGAGACTTTTGCCCGCATGGCGATGAATGACGAGGAGACGGTGGCGCTGATCGCCGGCGGCCACACCTTCGGCAAGGCCCACGGCAATGGCGACGCCGCATTGGTGGGCGCTGCGCCCGACGCGGCCCCGATGGAGCAGCAGGGCTTCGGCTGGAAGAACGGCAACGGCTCCGGCGTCGGCGCCAACGCCATCACCGGCGGCCCGGAAGTCATCTGGACGCAGACCCCGACCAGATGGAGCAACCTGTTCTTCAAGAACCTGTTCGAAAACGAATGGGAGCTGACGCACAGCCCGGCCGGCGCAAAACAGTGGAAGGCCAAGAGCGCGGCGGCCGACATCCCCGATGCGTTCGACGGCTCGAAGAAACATATTCCGACGATGCTGACGACCGATCTGTCGCTGCGCTTCGACCCTGAATACGCAAAGATCTCGCGCCGCTTCTACGAGAACCCGGACCAGTTCGCCGACGCCTTCGCCCGCGCCTGGTTCAAGCTCACCCACCGCGACATGGGCCCCAGGGAACGCTATCTCGGCGCGCTCGCGCCGCAGGAAGTACTGATCTGGCAGGACCCGGTGCCCGCTCCGGCGAAAAAGCAGATCAGCGCCAAGGACGCCAAGGCGCTGAAGGCCGAAATCCTCGCATCGGGCCTGTCGGTCCCAGCGCTGGTGTCGGCGGCCTGGGCTTCGGCGTCGACCTTCCGCGGCTCCGACAAGCGCGGCGGCGCCAATGGCGCGCGCGTTCGCCTCGCGCCGCAGAAGGACTGGGAGGTCAACCAGCCGAAGCAGCTCGCCAAGGTGATTTCGGCGCTGACCAAGATCCAGAAAGCGTTCAACGCGGCCAATGAAGGCAAGCCGGTGTCGCTCGCCGACCTGATCGTGCTGGGCGGCGACGCCGCCGTCGAGAAGGCGGCCAAGGACGCCGGCGTCTCGATCGAGCTCGATTTCAGGCCGGGCCGCACCGACGCGACGCAGGCGCAGACCGATGTCGAATCGTTCGAGCCGCTGGAGCCGCGCTCCGACGGTTTCCGCAACTATGTCGGCGACCGGCCGCAACTGCTGTCGCCGGTCGAAGCGCTGGTTGACCGGGCCGAGCTTCTGACCCTCACCGCGCCGGAAATGACGGTGCTGGTCGGCGGCCTGCGCGTGCTCGGCGCCAATGCCGACGGTTCGCAGAACGGCGTCTTCACCAAGCGCCCCGGCGTGCTGTCGACCGACTTCTTCGTCAACCTGCTCGACATGGCGACGGTGTGGTCGCCCGCCGGCAAGGGAACCTATGAGGGCCGCGACCGCAAGACCGGCAAGGTCAAGTGGACCGGCACCGAAGTCGACCTGATTTTCGGCTCGCATTCGGTGCTCAGGGCGCTGGCCGAAGTCCATGCCTGCGCGGATTCGCCGAAAAAATTCGTGCGCGACTTCGCCGCGGCTTGGAGCAAGGTCATGGAAGCCGGCCGCTACGACCGGACCTGATCGGCGTCCGCGGCACACAATTTCCGCGATCCATAAAGGCAGGCGCTCCCCGCGCCTGCCTTTGTCGTTTCTCCCTTGGCCGTCTGAAATCCGCAGCTCGGTCGGCCGACCATGTTGACGGCTTGGATGCAATGCAACATACTACTCGGTATGTTGCATTAGGGAGACAGGCCTCATGCGCTTTTTGCGCGCAAACGGCGTCGTGTTGCACGTTCACGATAGCGGTGGAGACAGGCCGGCGATGGTGTTCGCCAATTCGCTCGGCACCGATTTCCGGATCTGGGATGCGGTCGCGCCCGCCTTCGCCGCGACGCACCGCGTCATCCGCTACGACAAGCGCGGCCACGGCCTGTCGCAGGCGACGCCCGCCCCCTATTCGCTAGCCGACCACGTCGGCGATCTCGCGGCGCTGCTCGACGCGCTCACGGTGAAGTCGGCCGTCATCGTCGGCCTGTCGGTCGGCGGCGTCATCGCCCAGGGCCTGGCGGCGGCGCGCCCCGATCTGGCGCAGGCGGTGGTGCTGTCCAACACCGCCCACAAGATCGGCACGACCGAAAGCTGGAACGCCCGCATCGACACGGTCAGCGCCCATGGCGTCGGCCACATCGCCGACACTGTGATGAAGCTCTGGTTCACGCCCGAATTCCATGCCAACCGGCCCGACGATCTCGCCGGCTGCCGCAACATGCTGTCGCGCACGCCCCTCGACGGCTATCTCGGCACCTGCGCGGCGCTGCGCGACGCCGACCTGTCCGTTTCGACCGCGGCGCTCAAGATTCCCGCGCTGTGCATCGGCGGCGACCAGGACGGCTCCACCCCGCCCGACCTGGTTCGGTCGATGGCGGCGCTGATCAAGGGCGCCGAACTCGTCGTCATCCCCGGCGCTGGCCACATTCCCTGCGTCGAGCAACCCGACGCCGTCATCGCCGCCATCCGCCGGTTTCTCAACACCAACGACCTTCTCCCAACCAGCCAAATTTGATCCGGAGCCAGCCCATGTCCCAGTCTGTCACAGTGACGCGCGACGCCAATGTCGCCATCGTCACGATCGACAATCCGCCGGTGAACGCGATGAGCTTGCATGTGCGCGAACCGCTCGAAAAGGCGATTGCCGGGCTCAAGTCCGACGGCAGCGTGGCGGCGCTGGTGCTGGCCTGCGCCGGACGCACCTTTGTCGCCGGGGCCGACATCACCGAGTTCGGCAAGCCGATGCAGCCGCCAGCGCTGTGGGACCTGATCGAACAGTTGGAGGCGTTCGGCAAAGTGACGGTCGCCGCCATCCACGGCACCGCGCTTGGCGGCGGGCTGGAACTGGCGATGGGCTGCCTCTACCGCGTCGCCGACGCCGGGGCGAAGCTCGGCCTGCCCGAGGTCAAGCTCGGCCTGTTGCCGGGCGCCGGCGGCACCCAGCGGCTGCCGCGGCTCGTCGACCCGTCCAAGGCGTTGACGATGATCGTCTCCGGCGCGCCGATCGGCGCCGCCGACGCCCATGCCAGCGGCCTTGTCGATGCGGTCTACGACAAGGATCTCATCGCCAATGCGGTGCTGTTCGCCAAGGATGCGGTAGAGCGCAACCTCGCCGCCCCGGTCAGCCAGCGCAACGACAGGATCGGCAATGTCGACCTCGCCGCCTTCGACAAGGAGATTGCCGGGGCGCTGAAGAAATCCAGGGGGCTCGACGCGCCGCGCGCCTGCGCCCAGTCGGTGCGCAACGCCATCACCATGCCGTTCGCCGAGGGCGTGGCCGCCGAAAGGAAACTCTTCCTCGACCTGGTGGTCGGCGACCAGTCACGCGCGCAAAGACACCTGTTCTTCGCCGAGCGCGAGGCGACCAAGGTTCCCGGCGTCGGCAAGGACGACAAGCCGAGCAAGATCGCCAGGGTCGGCGTCATCGGCGCCGGCACGATGGGCGGCGGCATCTCGATGTCCTTCGTCAATGGCGGCATTCCCGTCACCATCCTCGAGATGAACGCCGGGGCGCTGAAGCGCGGCATGGGCGTCATCGACAAGAACTACGGCATCTCGGTGTCGCGCGGCTCGCTGACCGAGGAGGCCAAGGCCAAGCGCCTGTCGATGTTCACGACCACCACCGATTATGCCGACCTGGCCGACTGCGACCTGATCATCGAGGCGGTGTTTGAGGAAATGGCGGTCAAGGAGCAGGTGTTCACCACGCTCGACCGCATCGCCAAGCCCGGTGCGATCCTCGCGTCGAACACCTCCTATCTCGACATCAACCAGATCGCAGCCTTCACCAAACGTCCTCGGGATGTGGTCGGCATGCATTTCTTCTCGCCGGCCAATGTGATGAAGCTGCTGGAGATCGTGCGCGGCGACAAGACCGCGCCGGACGTGCTGGCAACCGCGCTGGCGGTCGGCAAGCAGATCGGCAAGGTGCCGGTGGTGGTTGGCGTGTGCCACGGCTTTGTCGGCAACCGGATGCTGGGCGCGCGCGGCGCCGAGGCCGAGGGGCTGTTGCTCGAAGGCGCGACGCCGCAGCAGGTGGACAAGGTGTTCACCGATTTCGGCTGGCCGATGGGCACCTACCAGATGTGGGACCTCGCCGGCCTCGACATCGGCTGGCGCACCCGCAAGTCGCTCGGCCAGACGGCCGCGATTTCGGACGCGCTGTGCGAAATGGGCCGCTACGGCCAGAAGACCGGCAAGGGCTACTACCTCTATCCGGACGGCCGCACCGCGACTCCCGATCCCGAGGTCGAGGCGCTGATCCTGGAGGAAGCGCGCAAGCAGGGCGTCAACCGCCGCGAGATTTCCGACGAGGAGATCAAGGAGCGCACCGTCTATCCGATGATCAACGAGGGCGCGCGCATTCTCGAGGAAGGCGTCGCCACCCGTTCGTCGGACATCGACACGGTTTGGGTCAACGGCTACGGCTATCCCGTCGGCCAGGGCGGCCCGATGTTCTGGGCCGAGCTCGAAGGCCTGCCAAAAATCGTCGACCGGCTGGACTACTGGTACGGAAAAACCGGCATGGAGGTCTACAACCCCTCGCCACTGCTCAGGCGCCTTGCAGCCCAGAACAAGGGTTTTGCCGACGCGGCAAAGGCGGCCTGACAGCCGCCCCGCGACACTGACACCCCGGGCGGGCGAACCGCCGGAACACCAACAACGGAGCATCATCATGGCCGACGACGTCGTCATCGTTTCAACCGCCCGCACCCCGATCGGCAAGGCCTATCGCGGCGCCTTCAACGACACGTCCGGCGCGACGCTGGGCGCGCACGCAATCCGCCACGCGCTCGAACGCTCCGGCGTCGAGGCTGCTGAAATCGAGGACGTGGTGATGGGCTGCGCCATGCCGGAAGGCACCGACGGCGTCAACATCGCGCGCCGCGCCCTGCTCACCGCCGGCCTGCCGGTGACCACCGCCGGCACAACCATCGACCGGCAGTGCTCGTCCGGCATCCAGTCGATGTCGGTGCTGGCTAACGCCATCCGCCATGACGGGGTCAAGGTCGGCATCGCCGGCGGGCTGGAATCGATCAGCCTGGTGCAGACCGAACATTTCAACTCCCACCGGCTGATCGACAAGAACCTGCTCAAGCTGCACAAGGACGCCTACATGCCGATGATCGACACGGCGGAGGTGGTTGCAAAACGCTACGGCATCTCGCGCGAGGCGCAGGACGCCTATTCGCTGGAATCGCAGCGCCGCACCGCGGCCGCCCGCGAGGCGGGGCGTTTCACGGCGGAGATCGCGCCGATGAAGACTCGCATGGCGGTGGTCGACAAGCAGACCAAGGAAGTCTCCTACAAGGACATCGAGGTCGCCCATGACGAGGGCCCGCGCCCCGACACCACCGCCGAGGGGCTGGCGGGGTTGAAGCCGGTGCGCGAAGGCGGCGTCATCACCGCCGGCAACGCCTCGCAGCTGTCGGACGGCTCGTCGGCCGCGGTGCTGATGAGCGCCAAAGAGGCGTCGCGCCGCGGCCTTACCCCGCTCGGCGTCTTCCGCGGCTTCAATGTCGCCGGCTGCGAACCCGACGAAATGGGCATCGGCCCGGTGTTCGCCGTGCCCCGGCTGCTCGAACGCCACGGCCTCAAGGTCGACGACATCGGCCTGTGGGAGCTGAACGAGGCGTTTGCGGTGCAGGTGATCTATTGCCGCGACCGGCTCGGCATCGACCCTGAAAAGCTCAATGTCGACGGCGGCGCGATCGCGGTCGGGCACCCCTACGGCATGAGCGGCGCGCGGCTTGCCGGCCATGCGCTGGTCGAGGGCAAGCGCCGTGGCGTCAGATACGCCGTCGTCACCATGTGCATCGGCGGCGGCATGGGCGGCGCCGGCCTGCTCGAGATCAACTAGACGGTCGCGGTTCGCCGGCGCCGGTCGAGTTTCGCTCGACCGACGACCGGCGAATGCCGACCGCCTCTTTCCGACCACAGGGAGGAACCCGATGGACCTTCGCTACACGCCCGAGGAAATCGCCTTCCGCGACGAGGTGCGCGCCTTTCTCAACGACAATCTCGACCCGAAACTGAGGGCAAAACTCGCCACCGGCGACTATCCCGACAAGGACGATCTCGTCTCCTGGTCGCGCATCCTCAACCGCAAGGGATGGGCGGTGGCGCACTGGCCGGCAAGATATGGCGGCACCGGCTGGGACCCGATGCGGCAATACATCTTCCTTGAGGAGACGCAGAGATGGCCGGCGCCGCAGCCGCTCGCCTTCGGCGTCAACATGGTCGGCCCGGTCATCTACAGCTTCGGCTCGACGGCGCAGAAAGAACGGTTCCTGCCGCGCATCGCCAATCTCGACGACTGGTGGTGCCAGGGATTTTCGGAGCCCGGCGCTGGCTCCGACCTCGCCTCGCTCAAGACGCGCGCGGTGCGCGACGGCGACCACTATATCGTCAATGGCCAGAAGACCTGGACGACGCTGGCCCAGTACGCCGACTGGATTTTCTGCCTGGTGCGCACCGACGCCGACGCCAAGAAGCAGGAAGGCATCTCGTTTCTGCTGATCGACATGAAGACGCCCGGCATCGAGGTGCGCCCCATCGTCACCATGGATGGCGGCCGCGAGATCAATGAAGTGTTTCTCACCGATGTCCGCGTGCCGGTCGAAAACCTCGTCGGCGAGGAGAACAAGGGCTGGGACTACGCCAAATTCCTGCTCGGCAACGAGCGCACCAATATCGCCCGCATCGGCTGGTCGAAACAGCGCATCGCCCGCATCCGCGAACTCGCCGCCCAGGAAATGTCGTCGGGGCGGCCGCTGATCGAAGACGAACGTTTTCGCGAAAAGCTCGCCTCGATCGAGATCGAGCTGAAGGCGCTGGAGCTGACGCAATTGCGCGTTGTCGCCGCCGACGCCAGGCGCGGCAATACCGGCAGGCCAGACCCGGCCTCCTCGATCCTGAAGATCAAGGGATCGGAAATCCAGCAAGCCACGACCCACCTGTTGATGGAAGTCATGGGTCCCTACGCCCTGCCCTATCTCGACCACGAACATGACGGCCGCAACGAACCGTTCGACGGGCCGGACTACGCAGCCAACGCCGCGCCGCACTATTTCAACTACCGGAAAGTGTCGATCTATGGCGGGTCGAACGAAATTCAGAAGAACATCATCGCCAAAGCCGTTCTGGGGTTGTGAGCCATGGATTTTGACCTGACCGAAGACCAGTCGCTGATCCGCGATCAGCTCAACCGTCTCGTCACCGACCGATACGGGTTCGAGGAGCGGCGCAAATACATGAAGACCGCGCAGGGCTGGAGCCCGGCGATGTGGCAGGCCTATGCCGAGATGGGCCTGATGGCGCTGCCCTTCGCCGAGGAGCATGGCGGCATCGGCGGCGGGCCGGTCGAAACCATGATCGTGATGGAACAGCTCGGCGGCGTGCTGGCGCTCGAGCCCTATTTCACCACCGTCGTGCTCGGCGGCGGGTTCCTGCGCAACGGCGCGTCGCCTGAGCAGCAGGCGGAACTGATCCCCGGCGTCGCCGACGGCTCGACCAGGCTCGCCTTCGCCCAGACCGAGCGCGGCGCCCGCTACGACCTTGCCCATGTCGCCACCGCTGCGACGAAATCGGGTTCGTCCTGGCGCATTTCGGGCGCCAAAAGCCTCGTCCTGCACGGTGACAGCGCCGACCGGTTCATCGTCAGCGCCCGCAGCGGCGGCAAGACCACCGACGAGGATGGCGTCGGCGTCTTTGTCGTCGCCGCGAACGCCAAGGGCGTTTCGGTTCGCGGCTACCCGACCCAGGACGGCCATCGCGCCGCCGAAGTCGTCTTCGACGGCGCCGAGGCGACGCATGTGCTGGGCGACCCCGGCGACGGGCTGCCGCTCATCCGCCGCGTCGTCGACGGGGCGATCGCGGCGCTGTCGGCAGAAGCCGTCGGCGTGATGGCGGCGATGCGCGAGTTGACGGTGGACTATCTGAAGGTCCGAAAACAGTTCGGCGTGCCGATCGGTCATTTCCAGGTGCTGCAGCACAAGGCCGTCGACATGTTCATCGCCACCGAGCAGATGCGCTCGATCGCGATGTTCGCGACGATGATGGCCGACAGCGACGACGACCGCGAGCGGGCGCGCGCCATGCACGCCGCCAAGGTCGAGCTTGGACGCGGCGGCCGGCTGGCGGGCGAAAACGCCATCCAGCTGCATGGCGGCGTCGGCATGACGGCGGAGCTTTCGATCAGCCACTATTTCAAGCGCATCATCATGATGAACACGCTGTTTGGCGACGCCGATTTTCATCTGCGCAGGCTGGCGGCGACCGGCGGCCTGTTCGAGGCCGCCTGAGCCTTCGACGGCATGGAAAGGCCGCGCACCGGGTGCGGCCTTTTTATGTTAGCGCATACTTACGCTATTTTGGCGGAACAGCGACAGGATCGGCCACATGTCAGCCGGCCCGGAACCTTGCCGGCGACAGCGCCTTTGCGGCATCCGCCAGCTGCGCCGCCGGCTCCCCGCCACCGATCAGCGCCGCCGCCAGCATCGACAGCGCCGGCGAGGTCTGGATGCCGTAGCCGCCCTGCCCGGCCAGCCAGAAAAAGCCGTCCGCAGTCGGATCGAAACCCGCCACCGGCGTCCGGTCGGGCGCGAAGGTGCGCAGCCCCGCCCAGCTGCGCTCGACCCTCGTCACCGCGATGTCCATCGCCTGCTCGAACCGGAACAGGCCCTCGGCCAGCGCCATGTCGTCAACGAATGCGTCGTGCGGCTCGACCGGAACCTCGTCGGCGGGCGAGACATAGAGTTTTCCCGCATCCGGCTTGGCGTACCAGCCCTCGGCGCTATCGGCGATCAGCGGCCAGCCGGCGATGTCATAACCGTCCGGCGATGGCAACACCCCGATCGTGCGCCGCATCGGCTGCAGGCCGACGGGGGCGACGCCTGCGCGCACGGCCACGTCGTCGGCCCAGGCGCCCGCCGCATTGACCAGCACCGGCGCCCCCGCCTCGCCTTTGGCTGTCTCCACCAGCCAGCGTCCGCCCTGCCGGCGCGCGCCGGCCAGGCCGGCGTTGACGCGCAGTTCGGCCCCGTTGGCGCGGGCCTGGCGCAGCCAGCCCTCATGCAGCGCCGACACGTCGATGTCCTGGGCGTCAGCCTCGTAGGCGGCGGCGGCCAGCCAGTCGCGCCTGAGCGCCGGAACCATGGCGAATGCCTCATCCGGCGTCAGCACCTCGATATCCGGGCTTTCGTCGAGCAATTGCCGGTGGTCGTCCAGACCGTCCTCGCCCGCCACCGACAGCATGCCGCGCCGGGTCAGCAGCGGATGGCTGAACCAGCGCGCGTCGCCTTGCCTGAACAGCGGCGCGCTCGCCACGTTCAGCGCCCTGATCGTCGCGTTGCCGTAGTTCTGGATAAAGATCGCCGCCGAACGCCCGGTCGAATGATAGCCGTGCCGCTCCTCCTGTTCGAGGATCAGCACCTTGCGTCCCGGGCCGAGCGCCGCCGCAAGACCAATGCCGGCGATGCCGGCGCCGACGATGATGATGTCGTATTCGCTGTTCATGCCGCCTCGATTACCCGGCGCTGCGCTGCGACGCAATCACACAACCTGTTGCTCCCGTCGGTCCACGATGGCATGAGAGGCCGAGCAGCATTTTCGAGGATCGCCATGCAAAGCCGCCAGATCGACGCAACCTATTCCGTCTCGCCGCAGATCACTACCGGCGACGTCGCCGCCATCAAGGCGGCCGGGTTCAGGACGGTGATCTGCAACCGGCCCGACAATGAGGAGCCGGGCCAGCCGGATCACGAAACCATCCGCAAGGCGGTCGAGCAGGCCGGCCTCGCCTTCAAATGGGTTCCGGTGATCGCCGGCCAGATGACGGCCGACAATGTCGCCGACCAGGCGGCCGCGCTCGAGCAGCTTCCCGGCCCGGTCTTCGCCTATTGCCGCTCGGGCGCGCGCAGCGCCAATCTCTATGCCGGCGTCGAGCAGATGAAGCGCTGAGACAGCAGACAGACGGACCAGAAACGATGACGACCGTGCAACAGGCCATCGAGGCCATTTACCCGCTGCTTGACGGCAAGTCCGACGAGCTCGACCCGCAGATTGCCGTGCTCAAGGCGGCGATGAAGCAGGAAGGCGCCAAGGAAGCGACCTTCGAAATCGGCAAGCTTGCCCAGGGCAATCGCCAGGGCAGAAAACTGATGCAATCCTATTTCCGCAAGAAAGGCGTCGCCGTCGCGTTTGAGTGAGGGACGGCGAAGGAGGACGGATGAGCCTCGCACTTGCCCCGGAACTGCAGGTTACACGCTGGTTCAACGTTTCCGGCGAGCCGCCGACGCTTGAAAAACTGCGCGGCAAGGTGGTCGTGCTGCACGCCTTCCAGATGCTGTGCCCCGGATGCGTCAATGGCGGCCTGCCGCAGGCGCAGAAGATCGCGGCGCTGTTTCCGCCCTCCGACGTCGCCGTCATCGGCGTCCATACCGTGTTCGAGCATCATGCGGCGATGACCGACGTGTCGCTCGCCGCCTTCATCCACGAATACCGGCTGAAATTTCCCATCGCCGTCGATCAGCCGGGCGACGACGGTCCGATCCCGCGCACCATGGCCGCCTATGGCATGCGCGGCACGCCGACGCTGATCCTGATTGACCGCGGCGGCCTTGTCCGCCGCCACGCCTTCGGAGCAGAAGACGACATGCGCGTCGGCGCGGAAATCGCGATGCTGCTGGGGTGAGGCGGGGGCAGCGGGCGATGGCGCGCGCCGCCACCGCCTCCAAAAAAACCTGTCCCCACCCCCAAATCTCCGCGCCGATCACCCTGCAGCCAACAGGAGCAAGCCCAGGACGACCAGCGCAATCGCAATCCAACAATAATTGCGTGAGACCGGATCGGTGAACGGCCCTGAGGACATTGCGCCCGGCGCAGTTGACGATGTTGTCGACGCTGGAACTTCCTCACCCAGTAACCGGTCGATCATTTCCCTGTTTGCCCGGTAGAAGCGAATGTAGCCCCAGTTCACCCCGCCAACACCCATCACGAAAAGACTGAATGCAACGCTCTGCCGCCAGTTCAAGCTCCCATCAAAGGCAAGATATGCCAGAATTGCGAATGATGCCGCGGCTGCAACAAGAAAGACCGAACTGCCCCTGAGATCCGCAACCATAGACATCTGCCGTGCGGTGAACAGCGATTGATCGGACGGCCGGAACATCGTCCGAAATGACGGGATTTGATGGACGGAATCGAAATAGTCTCCACCGTTCAGGAAAGCCAGCACGAGAAGCGACAACCCGATGATCCCGCAAAGGATCAGGACAAAGACCAGTCCCGGGTCGACATCGTTCAGCATCGAAAAGACATCTCTCTATCCACGACAACTTCTAGCTGACGAACCTGCGATCCGGAAGACTGCGCCGCAACCGTGCGCTGCGCCCATCTCTCCCACCCGGCGGCAGGACAGAGGGGGTCGGTGGAGGACGGACCGACGCACGACACAGCGTGGGGACAATCGTCCTTCGCGCCCGCAGGCGCGTACGCTATCGGCAATAGCGCAGGCGAGCTCTTGCAAGGCGGCAATCGAACCGCGGGTTCGCAAGCGCGACCGCGCGTCGGCCGGTCAGGCCGCCCCGCCGGAGCGCCAGCCGCCGGCAGGCGGCGAAACGGCGCGTGAGGCAGAAGAAATTCCGCCTCTGGCGCTAAATCGGCAGTTCCGTCGTTTCCTTCAGCGTTTCGAGCACGATCGCGGTCTTCACATGCTGCACCGAATCGTGCGGCAGCAGCACGCCGTTGACGAACTCCGACAGGCCCTTCAAATCGCGCGTCACCACTTTCAGGATGTAGTCCATCTCGCCCGTCAGCGCGTGCGCCTCCTGCACTTCCGGCAGGCCGGCGATCAGCGCGCCGAACCGCCGCGCATTGTCGCGGTTGTGGGTCGCCAGCGTCACCGTCACCACATTGACCAGTCCGAAACCCAGCCGGTCGCGGTTGAGCACCGCCCGGTATCCGGCGACGTAACCGTCCTCCTCCAGCCGCTGGCGGCGGCGCGAACATTGCGACGGCGACAGGTTCACCGCCTCCGACAATTCATTGTTGGTCAGCCGCGCATCGCCCTGCAACAGCGCGAGGATTTTCCGGTCAAATTGATCAATGCCGTCATTCTCGGTCATAATCCGGTCATACCATGCACGATCCATGCGCGCTATCCGCCATTTCAGCGCGCGAATGCAAGCACCATGCGGGGCAATCGCGATAGACTGGCCGGAATTACCCAGCATCGGAGGAAATTCATGGGTCCGTTCCCGCACGACGCGCCGGTCGCAAAGATCAGCAAGGACAATCCCGCCGGCACCGACGGGTTCGAGTTCGTCGAATTCGCGCATCCGGAACCGGAAAAGCTGGAAGAACTGTTCGCCCGCATGGGCTACGCCAGGGTCGCCACCCACAAGACCAAGGCGATCAGCGTCTGGCGCCAGGGCGACGTCAACTATCTGATCAACGCCGAACCCGGTTCGCAGGCTATGAAATTCGTCGACCTGCACGGCCCGTGCGCCGCCTCGATGGCCTGGCGCGTCGTCGACGCCAAACACGCCTTCGACCATGCGGTGGCCAAGGGCGCTACGCCCTATGAAGGCGATGACAAGGCGCTCGACGTTCCGGCGATCGTCGGCATCGGCGGCTCGCTGCTCTATTTCGTCGACACCTATGGCGCGAAGGGCTCGGCCTATGAGGACGAGTTCGTCTGGACCGGCGAAAAGAATCCCGCGCCCAATGGCGTCGGCTTCTATTATCTCGACCACCTCACCCACAATGTCTATCGCGGCAACATGGACAAGTGGTGGGCGTTCTACCGCGACCTGTTCGGCTTCAAGCAGATCCATTTCTTCGACATTGACGGACGCATCACCGGACTTGTCTCGCGCGCCATCACCAGCCCGTGCGGAAAGATCCGCATTCCGCTGAACGAATCGAAGGACGAGACCAGCCAGATCGTCGAATATCTGAAGAAGTACAAGGGCGAAGGCATCCAGCACATCGCGGTCGGCACAGACGCCATCTACGACGCCACCGACAGGCTGGCGGCCAACGGGCTGAAATTCATGCCCGGCCCGCCGGACAATTATTACGACCGTTCCTATGTCCGCGTCGTCGGCCATGAGGAGCCGGTGGAGCGGATGAAGAAGCACGGCATCCTGATCGACGGCGAAGGCGTGGTCGACGGCGGCATGACAAAAATCCTGCTGCAGATCTTCTCCAAGACCGTCATCGGGCCGATCTTCTTCGAGTTCATCCAGCGCAAGGGCGACGAGGGTTTTGGCGAGGGCAATTTCCGCGCTTTGTTCGAATCGATCGAGGAAGACCAGATCCGCCGCGGCGTGCTCAAGGTCGACGACAAGGCGGCGTGAGGCGGACGTTAACTGGCCTGACTAGTGGGGTGAACTTGAAATTCGCTACACAATGGATCGTGGGCGGTGAACGAATTTCAAATTCAAATACCCCACTAGATTCATAGATTTGCCAGTGTCCTTGTCGAATCCGGAATTCGTGCTGCGCCTCCCGGAAATGATACGAATTTCGGATTCGGGACACTAGGACGCCTTGGCGTCACCGAAACGCACAACCAGCCCGTCGCGGGCGATGGTCAGCGGCCCGTCCCAGGTCTGGCGCGTGGCGGCCGTCCATTCGGCCTCGCCGAAATCCGGATCGTCGGCGGGGATGAGATGGTGCAGCACCAGCCGGTCGACGCCGGCTGCCGTCGCGATGCGCCCGGCCTGGGCGGCGAAGCAATGGCTCGCCAGCAGATGCTCGCGCAACCGGGCGCCATTGCCGGTCCGCGCCACGATCCGTTCGACGCCATCGGCGAGCATCGCCTCGTGCACCAGCACGTCCGCGCCTCTGGAGAAGGCCGCCAGCGGCGGGAAATAGGCGGTGTCGGCCGAAAAGACGATCGAGCCCGACGCATGGTCGAGGCGCAGGGCGAACGTATCGGTCACCGGCGGATGGTCGACGCGCAGCGCCGTCAGCGCCAGACCGGCCTCGTCGAACACGACGCCGTCGGCAAACTCGGCGACCTGCACCAGTTCGCGGATGTCGGGCCGGCCTTCGTCGGCGATGCGGATGTCGATGTCGAACAGCATGGCGGCGACAAAGTTGGTCCAGTAGGCGCGCGTGCCGGCCGGACCGTAGACGCGCACCGGAGTCGCCAGTCCGCTTGTCCAGGCGGTGTGCAACAAGGGTCCGAGTTCGACCAGATGATCGGAATGCAGATGGGTGATGACGACAAGATCGAGCTGTTTCAGCGTCATGCCAGCGTCGACCAGCGCGCGCGTCACGCCCAGTCCGCAATCGATGACGATGCGCCGACCGCCGATCTCGACCAGGCTGGACGTCGGCTGCGGCCCGCCGGGGCGAATGGCGGGACCGCCCTTGGAACCCAGAATAGTCAGCCGCGGCATGTCAACCCGATCTGCGATTGGTCAGTTTCCCGCCAGTTCCTAGCGTAAGAGGAGGCGTATAGGCAAAATCAATCGCCCGCGCATGCCAATCGCTCCGATTCGGTTGACACGCCGTACTGTGTAGCAGACATCTTGGCGAAAATGCCTAAACGACGTGCATCGCGAATCCTTCGCCGCTCAACTGCCCTTGCCGGGTCGCGCTACTGGAAGCCGCGCATCGTATTCTGGCTCGGCGCGCTCGCCATCGGCCTCACCAGCGCCGCCTTCGCCTGGATGGCCGACGCCGCCCAGCACCTTTTTCTAGCCGCTTTCGATCGTGAAGGCTGGCAGCGTTTCCTTCCGCTGATCGCAACGCCCGCCGGCTTCATCGCCTGCGCCTGGCTGGCCTTGCGGTTCCTTCCCGGCTCCCAGGGCAGCGGCATACCGCAGGCGATCGCAGCGCGTCATTTGCGTCGGGACGACGAACGAGTTCGATTCCTGTCCTTGCGGATGGCGGTCGGAAAGGTGCTGCTCACATGTCTGGGACTGCTGACCGGAGCCTCGATCGGACGCGAGGGACCAACCGTTCAGGTCGGCGCCTCGATCATGCTGCATGCGGCGCGGATCGGCGACATCACGCAGGCTCGTGGCCTGATCCTCGCCGGCTCTGCCGCCGGCATCGCCGCCGCCTTCAACACACCGCTCGCCGGTATTGTCTTCGCCATCGAAGAGATGGGCCGCAGCTACCAGTCCCGCACGAACGGCGTGGTGCTTTCAGCGGTCATCATCGCCGGTCTCGCTTCTCTCGCCGTGGTTGGCAACTATACCTATTTCGGCGTTTCGGACGCGGCCGCGCACGGCCCGCTTGACTGGATCCTGGTCGTGACGTGCGGGGTGATCGGCGGCGCATGCGGCGCGCTGTTCAGTCTCGCCAGCATCCGGATCACGCGGCGACTGCGGCGCGCGCGCGTTGAAAACCCGACGAGACGGGCTATCGGCATCGCCGCCGTCGCGGGCCTGATCGTAGCCGTGACCGGGATCGCAACCTCCGGCGATACGTTCGGCACCGGCTATGAACAGGCCCGCAGCGCCATCGAGGGCGAAACGCTGTCGCCCTTCTTCTTCGTCGGAAAGTTCATCGCCAGCCTCGCCTCCTCGCTGGCGGGCATTCCCGGCGGCCTGTTTGCACCGTCGCTCTCGGTCGGAGCAGGCTTGGGCAGCACGATCGGTTCAGTTATCGGGGCAGATCCAAGTCTGGCCGCCATCCTCGGCATGGTCGGCTATTTCGCAGGCGTCGTCCAGGCGCCGATGACGGCGTTTGTAATCATCCTCGAAATGACAGGCAATCACGGCAATCTCATTCCGCTGATGACGGCGTCGATGCTCGGTTATGGCGTCTCCCGACTGATCGCTCCCGAGCCGCTCTACCACGCCATGTCTCGACTGTTCATTGCCGACGTGCTTCGCCGCCAGAGGGCCGAAGCGCAGGGCGAGGCATCAGAACCGCCTGCTGAGAAAAGCTGAACCCGCCAGGCCAAAACGCCACGGCGCTTCCACCCCTCTCGTGATCCCGATACGCGGGCCGACCACCACGTCGGCCGCGTCCCCTTGCGGCCTCAACTCGAAGGGCGGCGCATCAAGTGGCAGGCCGTTTTGCGCCGGCCCGACGGCGAGCGCCTGCGCCAGCTTGCCCGGCCCCGAACACAGCGCGCGCGGCGCCGTCTGGCTGCGCCGGGCGGCCATGACATCAAGTCCGGCCGTCGGCTCCAGCGCCCGGATCAGCACCGCCGAGCCCGGTTCGCACACCGCGTTCAGGCACCAGTGCACGCCGTAGATGAAATAGACATAGGCATGGCCCGGCGGCCCGAACATCGCGGCGTTGCGTTTCGTCGGCCCGCCAAAACTGTGCGAGGCGGGGTCATCGCGATCGTAGGCTTCGGTCTCGACGATTGTTCCCCCGACTCCGTCGACCGTCAGCGTCGCGCCAATCAGATCGGGCGCGACGGCGAGCGCGGGGCGGTCGAAGAAGGCGTGGAACGTTGAAAACCGACAGGTCATATTGTACATTTTGACCAGTCATATTGACTGGGGTGAGGATGAGAACCGTTCAAGCAACCGAGCTCAAGGCGAAATTGTCCGCAATACTCGGCGATGTCGAGCGAGGCGAGACCATCGTCATAGAGCGGCATGGCAAAGTCGTCGGCAAGTTGGTTCCGCCAAACGATGTCGACTTTTGGGATCGTCGGCGCTCGGCCGTTGAGGCGATACGCGCGCTGAAGACCGGGCGGCCTTCCGGCATGACCGTCGAAGACATCCTGGCGGCGCGGGACGAAGGCCGAAAGCCGAAAGCCGCTTTGACGATCCTCACAGGCTGAAATCACCAGTCCATCACCACCTTGCCGGAATTGCCGCTTTTCATCGCCTCGAAACCGGACTGGAAATCGTCGATGCCGATGCGGTGGGTGATCAGCGGCGTCACGTCGAGCGGCCCCTGCACCAGCGCGATCATCTTGTACCAGGTCTCGAACATCTCGCGGCCGTAGATGCCTTTCAGCGTCAGCATCTTGAAGATGACCTTGTTCCAGTCGATCTCGAAACCGGTCGGCGCAATGCCAAGGATGGCGATCTTGCCGCCATTGTTCATCGTGTCGATCATGTCGCGGAAGGCGGCGGCCGAGCCGGACATTTCAAGCCCAACGTCAAATCCTTCCTTCATGCCCTCCTGCCCCATCACGTCGCGCAGCCGTTCCTTCGAGGCGTCGACAACGTGGTGAACACCGACCTTGCGGGCCAGATCGAGCCGGTAGGGGTTGATGTCTGTGATGACGACTTTTCGCGCGCCGACGCATTGCGCCACCAGCGCCCCCATGATGCCGATCGGGCCGGCGCCGGTGACCAGCACGTCCTCGCCGACCAGATCGAACGACAGCGCGGTATGAACCGCATTGCCGAGCGGATCGAAGATCGCGGCGACCTCGTCGGGCACGTCGTTGGGGATCGGCACGACATTGTGCTGGGGGATGGCGACATACTCGGCGAAAGATCCCGGCCGGTTGACGCCGACGCCAAGCGTGTTGCGACACAGATGGCCGCGCCCGGCGCGGCAGTTGCGGCAGTGGCCGCAGACGATATGGCCCTCGCCCGAGACGCGCTGGCCGACCTTGTATTCGCTGACGGCCGAGCCGACATCGGCGATGGCGCCGACGAATTCATGGCCGGTGACCATCGGCACGGGCACGGTTTTCTGCGCCCATTCGTCCCAATTGTAGATATGCACGTCGGTGCCGCAGATCGCCGACTTCTTCACCTTGATCAGCACGTCGTTGGGGCCGATGTCGGGGATCGGCGCCCGCTCCATCCAGATGCCGGGCTCGGCGCGTGATTTCACCAATGCGCGCATCATGTTGGACATCACACCACCCCAAGTTCCCTGCCCACCTCGACAAACGCATCGACACACCGGTCGATATCCTCCGTCGAATGCGCCGCCGACATCTGCGTCCTGATCCGCGCCTGGCCTTTGGGCACCACCGGAAAGGAAAAGCCGATCACGTAGATGCCGCGCGCCAGCATTTTTTCAGCCATCGCCTGCGCCAGCGCCGCGTCGCCCAGCATCACCGGGATGATCGGGTGGTCGGCGCCGGCCAGCGTGAAGCCGGCCCTGGTCATCCTGGAGCGGAAACGTTCGGCGTTGGCGATCAGCCTGGCGCGCAGCGCCGCGCCCTGGTCGACGATGTCAAAAACCTTCAGCGAGGCGGCCGCGATCGCCGGCATCAGCGTGTTTGAGAACAAATAGGGCCGCGAGCGCTGACGCAACCAGTCGACTACCTCGCGCCTGGCCGATGTGTAGCCGCCCGACGCGCCGCCCAGCGCCTTGCCGAGCGTGCCGGTGATGATGTCCACCCTGCCCTCGACGCCGCAATATTCGGCCGAGCCGCGGCCATGCTTGCCGACGAAGCCGACCGCATGGCTGTCGTCGACCATGACCATGGCGCCGTATTTTTCCGCCAGATCGCACACGCCCTTCAGGTTGGCGATGATGCCGTCCATGGAAAACACGCCATCGGTGGCGATCAGCTTGAAGCGGCTGCCCGCGGCCCTCTTCAGCTCTTCCTCGAGCGCCGCCATGTCGTTGTTGGTGTAGCGGAACCGTTTGGCGCGCGACAGCCTGACGCCGTCGATGATCGAGGCGTGGTTGAGCGCGTCGGAAATGATCGCGTCGTCCTCGCCCAGCAGGGTTTCGAACAGGCCGCCATTGGCGTCGAAGCACGAGCCGTAGAGGATCGTGTCCTGCATCCCCAGAAACGCGGAAATCCGCGCCTCCAGCTGCTTGTGTTCTTCCTGGGTGCCGCAGATGAAACGCACCGACGCCATGCCGTAGCCATAGCGGTCCAGCGCCGTCTTCGCCGCGTCGCGGATGTCGGCATTGTCGGCGAGGCCGAGATAATTATTGGCGCAGAAATTCAGAACGCGGGCGCCGCCGGCGACCTCGATATCGGCCGATTGCATGGAGGTGATGACGCGCTCGGTCTTGTACAGGCCGGCTGATTTCAGCTCCTCCAGCTCGACGGTCAGGTGGTCGATGAAGTTCCGATTCATATGCATCTCCCGTCGCCTTGTCGCGCAACGTCGCCGGTCGGGCAAGTCCTGCTCATGTTTCGGCAGCTAAGGTTTTTTGCGCAATCTGCCCCGGAGGCAATGAAATGTTAGGACCAGATCGGTTATCCGGAGTTACTGCAACTGGACGATGACACCGTGAAATCGGCAATCGACGTCGAAACGGCAGCACAGGAAGTCCTGTCGCTTCGACTCGACACCGTGCACAAGCCGTCTCCAGCTTCGCTGCTGAGCATCATCGGCGGCCTTATCGCCGTTTACGTCTACTGGTCGCCGGAGGCAAAAGCCGGGCTGCTGGTCTGGCTGGCGGCGATCGTCTTCGTCGCGGTCACAAATCTCGTCTCCGGCCATTTGCGCATGCAGGGCGTTCCCCGAAACTGGGACAATCGCGCCTGGGGCGCCTTCGTCATGTTCATGCATCTGTTGTCGGGCCTGACCTGGGGCATCGGCGGCGCGTGGATGCTCACCTTCGCCAACGAGGCGCAGGCGCTGGTCACGCTGGCGATCGGCCTGACCGTCGTCACCGTGTCGATCACGTCGACCGTTCACCAGCTTGCCTACAATCTGTTTCACCTGCCGGTTTACATGATCTACGCGATCGGACTGATGTACAGTTCGCTGGAATATGCCGGCCTGATCTCGTTCGGCTTCGTCCTGATCGGCGTGTTTTCATCGCTGATCGGCCGCCAACTCGGCCAGCAGCTCAATCGCGCGCTGGTGCTGTCGATCGAAAACAATCAACTGGTGCAGCAGCTCGCCGAACGCAGTTCGGCGCTCGAAGCGGTCAATCAGAAGCTTCAGATCGAAAGCCTGACCGATCCGCTCACCGGCGTCGCCAACCGCCGTCAGCTGATGGCGTTCGCGCGCGCCCTGCGCGGCCGCTGCGCTGTCCTGGTCATCGATGTCGACCACTTCAAATCCTACAATGACAGTTTCGGCCACGTCGAGGGCGATGTCTGCCTGGTAGCGGTCGCCGAAACGCTGGCCCGCCATGCGAGGCCGGGCAAGGACATGGTCGCCCGGCTCGGCGGCGAGGAATTCGCGGTGGTGCTGGCAGACGCGTCCGAGGAACAGGCCTGCATCGTCGCCGAGCAGATCCGCCTCTCCGTCGAAGGACTGCGCGCGTACCGGCCGGCCAACATCAAGCGGCTCGTCACGGTCAGCATCGGCGTCTCGGTGCGCGACGGCGCGCAGATCAGAAACCTGGATTGTCTGATGGAGCAGGCGGACGCCGCCGTCTATCGGGCCAAGACCAATGGCCGCAACATGGTCTGCGTCGAGGAGCGGCTGATCAAGCAGGCGGGA
>Ga0209793_1000540_pt1 | contig 39742 bp, 35 predicted proteins | sample EBPBio122009_DNA_FD_185863 | JGI IMG/M metagenome (GOLD analysis project Ga0209793, IMG submission 185863) | Wastewater treatment Type I Accumulibacter community from EBPR Bioreactor in Madison, WI, USA - Reactor 1_2/2/2009_ DNA (SPAdes) (version 2) | ecosystem: Engineered > Bioreactor > EBPR >... | reverse complement strand
TTTCCTTGCCATGGCCTTCGCCAGCATGGGCTGGGGTGGCCTTTCCGACCGCTGGGGTCCGCGGCCCGTCGTGCTGGCCGGCTCGGAGCTGCTGGCCGCAAGCCTCGTGCTGGCGAGCTTCGCCACCTCGCTCGTCGCCTTCCAGTTCGTCTTCGGTCTCCTGGTGGGGGTGGCGGTCGCCGCCGTCTTCGCGCCGATGATGGCCTGCGTGACCGGCTGGTTCGATACCCATCGCAGCCTCGCCGTCTCGCTGGTCTCCGCCGGCATGGGTATGGCGCCCATGACCATGTCGCCCTTCGCCGCCTGGCTCGTGACCATGCACGACTGGCGTACCTCCATGCAGATCATCGCGGCGGTCGTCGGCCTGACGATGATCCCGGTCTCGCTGCTGATCCGTCGTCCCCCGGTGCTGGAGGCCGGGGCTGCGGCCGCCATGGCCGGCGAACCGCAGGAGAGCATGACGGCGCGCGAGGTGCTGCGCTCGCCGCAATTCACCATCCTGTGCCTGACGAATTTCTTCTGCTGCGCCACCCATTCCGGGCCGATCTTCCATACGGTGAGCTATGCCATCACCTGCGGCATCCCGATGATCGCCGCCGTCACCATCTACAGCGTCGAGGGGCTGGCTGGCATGGGCGGGCGCGTGGTGTTCGGCCTGCTCGGCGACCGGTTCGGGGCCAAGCATATCCTCGTGCTGGGGTTGTTCGTGCAGGCCTTCGGGGCGCTCGCCTATGTCTTCACCGGCGGGCTGGCCTCGTTCTACCTCGTCGCGGGCCTCTTCGGCTTCATCTATGCCGGCGTCATGCCGCTCTATGCGGTCATCGCGCGGGAGAACTTTCCACTGCGCATGATGGGTACGGTGATCGGCGGCACGGCCATGGCCGGCAGCCTCGGCATGGCGCTGGGACCGGTGGCGGGCGGACTGATCTACGATACCTTCGCCAGCTATACCTGGCTCTATGTCGGCTCCTGGGGCATCGGCCTCGGCGCTTTCCTGATCGCCATGACCTTCCGGCCGGTTCCGAAGATGCGGGAGGCGTTGCCGGTGGATTGAGGCGGGGGGAGCCGCGACTATGGACGGCCTGATTGTCAGGCGGGCGCCTTTCCCGGCAATCTTCAGAAATTCAGGAATTGCTCCGGGTTGCGGCGCGCGCGCATGAGCAGGTCCAATTCCCGCTTGGAGGGGCCGAACTTGTCGAACAAGCGCCTGGCCTCCTGTTCCGGCAGGTCATAGGCCATGCGAAAGACTTCCACCGTGTAACGTTCCCCCGATAGGCGGCGATGGTCGGGGAAGAGCTTGGATTGGTGCGGCATCTGCGATCACGCCCGAATGTCCTTGACGATACGGGAACCGGCGAGGACGGCGATTGTTCCGGATGAATTCGGGAAATTGGGGCTTGCGTCCCGGCACCGCCGGGCGGTTGCGGAGAAATCCGGCAGTGCATGGCGGGCGGTGCGCCGCCGGGCCGCGGATAGCGTATGACAGAAGCGGGCCGGAACATTCGCGCTCCGGCCCCGCCTTCCGGGAGAAATTTCCAAAAGTATCCAATTTCGAGCGTTGATTGTATGCCACGCCGATCGAAAGATATATTTCTAAGGCCATCTTATTAGTTTGGTCGGCTCATTTTGCGATTGCTAACGCGATTGCTGCGCTGCAAATTCAAGGTTGATGTCCATCGTACATGGCTTCATGACCATTGTACATGGTCGCTTTCGCTGGATTGTCCACATTCTATATCAGAAAGTGTTGATGATGCATTTTTTGCATTGTACACAATCATTGCGGTCTGATGGATCGTGACAAGGCGGCCGGCTGCTGGAGGGCGGTGGGGCGTCCCGTCCAACAACACCCATGGGAGGGGAAGCATGAAACAGGCACTTCTTTCGATTTGCGCCGCCGCGCTCGGTCTCGCGATCGCCGGCCAGGCCTCGGCCGCCGGCACGCTGGAAACCGTCAAGGCGCGCGGCAAGCTCATCTGCGGCGTTTCGCTGACGGTGCCGGGTTTTGCGGCGCCCGACGACAAGGGCCGCATGCAGGGCTTCGACGTCGATATCTGCCGCTCGATCGCCGCTGCCGTGTTCGGCGATGGCGAGAAGGTCGATTTCGTTCCGACCAACATCAACACGCGCTTCCAGGCGCTGCAGTCCGGCGAGATCGACGTCCTGTCGCGCCAGACGACGCACACTTTCTCGCGCGATGCCTCGCTCGGTCTCGATTTCGGCCCGACGGTCTTCTATGACGGCCAGGGCCTGATGGTGCCGAAATCGCTTGGCGTCACCAGCGCCAAGGAACTGACGGAAGCGGCGATCTGCACCCTGCCGGGCACCACGACGGCGCAGAACATTTCGGACTTCTTCGCCGCCATCAACGGCAAGTTCGAGCTGGTCGTCTTCGAAAGCCCGGACGAGAACCGCGCAGCCTTCTATTCCGGCCGCTGCGAGGCGATCACCTCGGACCGCTCGGACCTCGCCTCGATCCGCTCCGTCGCCAACAACCCGGACGACTACATCGTCCTGCCGGAGACGATCTCCAAGGAGCCGCTCGCGCCGGCCTTCCGCCAGAACGATTCCAACTGGGGCGACATCGTTTCCTGGTCCGTCTGGCTGCTGATGGCTGCCGAGGAAAAAGGCATCACCCAGGCGAATGTCGACGAGAAGCTGAAGAGCGAGGACCCGGACGTACAGCGCATGCTGGGCGTCACCGAGGAACTCGGCAAGATGCTCGGCCTCGATAACAAGTGGGGCTACAACATCATCAAGAGCGTCGGCAACTACGGCGAGGTCTTCGATCGCAACGTGGGCGAGGGCACCAAGCTCGGCCTGACGCGCGGCCCGAACGCGCTCTGGAACAAGGGCGGCCTGATCTTCTCGCCGCCGATCCGTTGATCGCCTCCTAGGGCGGTCTTCCGGGGCGCGCGCATGGCGGTGCGCGTGCCCCCACTTTCCCGACATCGGTGGCGAGGTTTCATGGCTTTCCTGCATGACATGCGCTTTCGCGCCTATCTCTATCAGATCGTGGCGATCGGTTTCGTGGCCCTCGTCGGCTGGACCCTTTTCTCCACGGCGAGCGCCAACCTCGCCAAGCAGAACATCGCGACGGGCTTCGACTTCCTGACGCGGCCGGCCGGCTTCGTCATCACCGAGGCGGCCATCGCCTTCGAGCCGACCGATACGGTCGGCCGGGCCATTCTGGTCGGCATCGCCAATACGGTGAAGGTCTCGCTGCTCGCGGCGATCTTCGGCACCGTTCTCGGGCTTGCGGTCGGCATCGCGCGCATGTCGCACAACCCGCTGCTGGCACGCCTCGCGCTCGTCTATGTCGAGCTTCTGCGCAATGTGCCGCTGCTGCTCTATCTCTTCCTCTGGTATTCGCTGATCATTCTCACCCTGCCGCCGGTCAAGCAGGCGCTGAACCTGTTGCCGGGCGTCTATCTCTCCAACAGCGGCCTTGTCGTGCCCGCGGCGCTCGTCGAAAGCGGGGGGCTTGCGCTTCTCGCCTGCCTCGTCGGCGGCGCGGTCGCGGCGCTCGTCATCCGCAATGTGGCGACGAAGAAGCGTGTCACGACCGGCCAGTCGAACCATGGCGGTCTCATCGCGCTCGCCGCGCTTGTCGGCCCCGCGCTGCTGCTCTGGCTGGCCGGCGGCGTCGCTATCGACTGGGATTTCCCGACGGCGGGAAAATTTCGCCTGACGGGCGGGCTGCATGTGCGGCCGGAATTCGTGGCTCTGCTCTTCGGCCTCGCGCTCAGCGTTTCGGCCAATGTCGCGGAAATCGTGCGCGCCGGCATCCAGGCCGTCAACAAGGGGCAGTGGGAAGCCGCCGCCGCGCTCGGGTTGCCGCGTGGCAAGACCATGCGGCTCGTCGTGCTGCCGCAGGCGCTGCGCATCATCATCCCGCCGCTCACCAACACCTATCTCACCGTCTTCAAGAACAGTTCGCTGGCGATCGCCATCGGCTACCCGGACCTCGTCACCGTCTCGAACATCGTGATGAACCAGACCGGGCAGGCCATGGAGACGATCGCGATCTTCATGGGCGTCTATCTCGCCCTCTCGATCGCCATCTCGCTTCTGATGAACTGGTACAACGCGCATGTCGCGCTGAAGGAGCGTTGATATGACCGACGTTCAGGCTCTCGTCCTCGCCCCGCCGCAGCCAGCCCCCGCCGCCGTGCGTGGCGGAAAATTCTCCGCCTATTTCGGCACGCCCGGCAATACGCTGATCAGCCTTGCCTCCATCGCCGCCATTCTTTTCATCGTGAAGCTCGCCCTCGGCTGGCTGGTCGTCGATGCCGTGTTCTCCGGCGACGGCGCGGTGTGCAAGGCGGCGAGCGGGGCCTGCTGGCCCTTCGTGGCGCAAAAGCTGCGCTACATGCTGTTCGGCTTCTATCCCTATGACGAGCAATGGCGGCCGATGCTGGCGCTGCTCCTGCTTTTCGGCGCCTGCCTCTTTTCCATGATGCCGCGCTTCTGGAGCCGCAAGCTGCTTCTCGCCTGGATCGTCGTCATCCTGCCGGCGCTCTACATCCTCATGGCCGGCGGCGTCTTGGGCCTGACGCCGGTGCCGACGACGAGCTGGGGTGGCCTGCCGCTCTCCTTCACGCTCTCCTTCGTCGGTCTGACGCTCGCCTTGCCGCTCGGCATCGTGCTGGCGCTCGCGCGTGCCTCGAACCTGCCGGCGATCCGCGTGCTTGCGGTCGGCTTCATCGAGATCGTGCGCGGCGTGCCGCTGATCAGCATCCTCTTCATGGCGACGGTCATGCTGCCGCTCTTCATGCCGGAGGGCACGACCATCGACAAACTGCTGCGCGCGCAGGTGGCGATCATCCTCTTCGCCTCGGCCTATATCGCCGAGATCGTGCGCGGCGGCTTGCAGGACGTGCCGGCCGGGCAGTACGAGGCGGGCAAGTCGCTCGGCCTGCATTACTGGCAGATCATGCGCAAGATCGTGCTGCCGCAGGCGCTGAAGAAGGTCATTCCGCCGATGGTCGGCCTCTTCATCGGCTTCTTCCAGGATACGACGCTCGTCACCATCGTCGGCCTCGTCGATTTCCTCGATACCGTCCGCTCCGCCATCCGCGATCCGGAATGGCAGGGCATCGCGGTGCTGGAAGGCTATCTCGTCGCCGCCGCCGTCTATTTCACCTTCAGCGCCTTGATGGGCGCCTACAGCCGCTTCCTCGAAGCGCATTTCAGGACGACCCATGCCTAACGTCACCGTCATCCGCAATGCCCGCACTGTCGTCGCCTATGACGAGGCGACCGGCGGCCACGCTTATATGCAGGACGCCGACGTCGCCTTCGACGAAACCGGCTTCGTCCATGTCGGCGGCCGCTATGACGGGCCTTTCACGACGGAGATTTCCGGCCACGACCGCATGGTCCTGCCGGGCTTCGTCAACGTGCATTGCCATTCCGGCGAGGAGCCGATCTCCAAGAGCTTCTTCGAGGACCAGGGAACCGCCGCCCTCTGGGGGCAGGCGATGTATGAATATTCGACGCTTATCGAGATCAGCGACGACGCGGTGAAGGCCGCGCTCACCGTCATGCTCGGCGACCTCCTGCGCAGCGGCGTCACCACCTTCGTCGATATCGCCGGGCCGCATGACTGCTGGCTGCCGACGCTGGCCGAAAGCGGTGCGCGCTCCTATGTCGCCCCCGGTTTCCGCGAGGCGGCCTGGCATGTGGAAGACAGCCACCGCCTCGATTTCCGTTGGGATACCGCCCGCGGCCGCGAGGCCTTCGCCCGTGCGCTCGAAACCGTCGATGCGGCTGAGGCCCATCCCTCCGGCCGTCTCGGCGGCATCGTCGCCCCGGCGCAGGTCGAGACCTGCTCGCCCGAATTGCTGCAGGAAGCGGCGGAGGCCGCGCGCAGCCGCAAGGTGCCGATCACCATCCATGCCGCCCAGACCATGGCGGAGCACGAGGAACTGCTGCGCCGCCACGGCCTCACCGCCGTGCAGTATCTCAAAAAGCTCGGCATCCTCGGCCCGGATCTCATCCTCGGCCATTGCATCTTCATCGACAGTCACCGCTGGACGCGCCAGCGCACGGCGGACGATCTCGGCCGCCTTGCGGCAAGCGGCACGAGCGTTGCCCATTGCCCCGTCACCTTCGCGCGCAGCGGCATGATCCTGCAATCGGTCGGCCGGTATCGCCGCAGCGGGGTCAACGTGGCGCTCGGCACGGACAGTTATCCCTTCAACATGCTGGAGGAGATGCGCACGGCGCTGATCAACGCCCGCATCGCCGCCGGCACGGTCTTCGACGTCTCGACCGCCGATATTCTCGACGTCGCGACGCTGGCGGGCGCGAAAGCCCTCGGCCGCAGCGATATCGGCCGCATCGCGAAGGGTGCGAAGGCGGATTTCTCGATTGTCGACCTGAAACACCCCGGCATGCAGCCGGTCTATGACCCGCTGCGCAACCTCCTGCACTGCGCCGCCGAGCGCGCGGTCGCGGCTGTCTATGTCGATGGCGCCTGCGTCATGGAGAACGACCGGCCGACGCTTGTCGATTATGACGGCGCCCTTGCGGAATTGCAGGCGGTGCAGGATTTCGCGGTGCGTCATTTCCAGTCGAACGATCCGCGCGGCCGCTCCGCCGCGGCGCTCGCACCGCTCTCGCTGCCGGTGCTGCCGCATCCGTGATGCTGCGGATCGCCAACGGGTGGGGGACGTCCTATGATGCGCCTCCCGAACCCTGACCCGGCCGCACCGCCTATGCATCGACGCCTGACCTTTCTCCGTTCCTCGGCCGCCCTTGCCGGCGGCTGGCTGTTGCTGCTGGCGGCTTTCGGCGTCTATTCCGCGACGAGCCATTGGCAGGCCTTCGAGCAGGAAGTGTCGGAAAGCGGCCGCGCCTTGCAGCGGGCGATCTCCCAGCGCGTCGCCCAGCACGATGCGCACCTGACCGGTCTCAGCGCCCTCGGCCTCGCACAGGCGCAGCCATCGGAGGATTTCGACCTTGTCGCCAAGTCGATCCTGCGCTTCTACCCCCGCATCGTCGCCATCGACCTCGTGCGTCTTCCGTCAGGCACGTCGCCTGATGTCGTCAGTTCGGCGACATCAGGCGATGGCTCGACCGTCGATCCCGCGCAGGTCTCCCGGGCCGTGGAAATGCTCACCCCCGGCAAGGCGGCCTATGGTGCGGATGCCAAGCCTGGCCATTACCGGGTGATGAAGCGCATGAACGAGACGATGGCCGTCAGCCTCGATATCGACGGTGCGAAGCTGGTCGAGGGCGAGGAATTGCCGCGCTGGGCGACGCTGCGCTTGTCCACGGCCGAGGGGCCGCTGCTCGAAACCGGTGTGAAGCAGCCCGCATCCGAAGGCTTTCTCGCTCGGACGGTCAGCTTCGACGCGTCGATCGTTAGCGCTACCCAGCCGCTTCGGCTCTCCCTGCAACGCCATGTCACGCTGGCGCAACTCCTGCCGCCGCTGCCTTTCGCGCTCTTTGCCGCCATCTCGCTTGCCGGCCTCGTCCTGGTGCGCTCGCTCCTGAAGCACCGGCAGGATGCCGTATTGGCGCGCGAGGCGGCGGACGCCGCGTCCCGGCGCGAGGCGCTGCGCCAGCACGAGACGAAGCTTGCCCATGCGCTGCGCATCAACAGCATGGGCGAGATGGCCTCCGGTATTGCCCATGAACTCACCCAGCCCTTGACGGCGCTGCTCAGCCAGAGTCAGGCGGGCCGGCGCATCGCCGCCGCGAACGGCCTGACGGATACCCCAATCGACACCGTTCTTGCCGCCAATGTGCAGCAGGCCAAGCGCGCCGCCGATATCCTGGTGCGCCTGCGCGCCTATGTGGGAAAGAGCGCGTTGGAGGCCGGAGTGCACGATCTCGGCCGCCACGTCGCCGATATTGTCGCCCTCTCGCGCATCGACCTCGACCGGCGTGGCATCGCGCTCGATGTCGCCGTTCCGGAGGCTCCGGCTCTGGCGCGCATCGATCCCGTCGAGATCGAGCAGGTTATTCACAACCTGATCCGCAACGCCGCCGATGCCGTGGAGCAGGCGGGCAGGGCGGATGGCCGGGTGCGGGTCTCGCTGACGCCGGCAGGGCCGGGTTACGAGATCATCGTGTCCGACAACGGCGTGGGTATCGCGCCGGATATCCTGCCGCGTCTCTTCGAGCCGTTCTTCTCCAGCAAGCCGGACGGCATGGGCCTCGGGCTCAGCCTTTGCGAAAGCATCGTCGAGCGCTTCGACGGCAGCATCTCGGCCGGGGACGGGGTGAAGGGAGGCGCGGTCTTCACCGTGCGCCTGCCGGCGGCACAGGATAGGCAGGAACGGGAGGAAGCAGCGGAATGACGATGGCGCCGGTCTATCTGGTCGATGACGACGAGGGGGTGCGCAGCGCCCTGTCGCTGCTTCTCGGCACCTACGGTATCCGCATCGAGACCTTCGGCGATCCCACCGCCTTCCTCGCGCGTGCGCCGAAACTGAAGCCGGGTGTGCTGCTGCTCGACCTGCGCATGCCGGCCATCACCGGCCTGCAACTGCACGAAAGGCTCGCCGCCATCGGCTGCGACTGGCCCACCATCATCTGCACCGGCCATGGCGACGTGCATGCCTGCCGCCGGGCCTTCAAGGCGGGCGTCGTCGATTTCCTGACCAAGCCCATTGACGAGCAGGTGCTGATCGAAGCCCTGCAGCAGGCTTCCGGCGCGCTCGACGTGCATGCTGAGAAGGCCGAGGCGGTGAAGCTGGTGGCGCAGCTCACCGATCGCGAGCGCGAGGTGCTGGACATGGTCGGGCGCGGCTGGTCGACGAAGGAGATCGCCGACAGCCTGCGGCTGTCGCCCCGCACCGTGGATACGCACCGCGCCAATATCGCCCAGAAACTCGGCACGACCTCGGTCGCCGAATTCGCGCGCCTCGCCCTGATCGGGCAGGCTCCGTAATCCTACGGACCCCGCTCCGTCCGTCCACCGATACCGCGGAAAGCGAAAATCTCCGAAAAGAAGGGCGTCGCCGCAAACGAAATCGAGCGGCCATCAGATGGAGATCAACATGAAGACGTTCGTTGCCACCGCTTTTGCCGCCCTTACCCTTGCCGGCGCCGCCAATGCCGAGATCCTGACCGAGCGCAACATGCCACTCGACATCGCCGTCGAAGCTGCCGACGCCGCCGTGAAGGCCTGCGCTGCCAAGAAGTTCAACGTGACGGTCGCCGTCGTCGACCGCGCCGGCACCACCCGCGTCGTCCTGCGCGCCGACCGCGCCGGCCCGCATACGCTCGACAGCGCCATCCGCAAGGCCTACACGGCTGCTTCCTTCCGTACGCCGACCCAGAAGATCGCCGAAAACGTCGGCAAGAACCCGGCTGCCGCCGAGCTTGTCTCGATCGACCGCCTGCTGGTGCTCGCCGGTGGCGTTCCGGTCAAGGCCGGTGAAGAGACGATCGGCGCCATCGGCGTCGGCGGTGCGCCGAGCGGCGACATCGACGACGAATGCGCCCGCGCCGGCATCGAAGCCGTCAGCGCAAAGCTGAAGTAAGCGCTACGCTTGTTCGCAAAACCCCGGCATCGCGAGATGCCGGGGTTTTCGTTGTGGGGATGCGAAGGGTTAGTCGCGGTCCGGCGCGCCGAGCGGGAAGAACTTGCGGAAGGGCCGGGCCTCGTCGACCGCGCGGGCGAAGGAGGGGCGGGCGAGCAGGCGCTTGCGATAGGCGTGCACATTGGCGAAGGCCGGATCGATGGCATGCGTCCAGTCCGCATAGAAGAGGAACGGGCCTGCGCCGCAGTCGGCTAGCGAGAAGGCATCGCTCGCCGCCCATTCCCGGCCTTCCATGTGGCGGTCGAGCCAGGCATAGGCGCGCTCCAGCATGTCGCGCGCCTCCGTGACGCCGCAGGGATCGCGGTCCGCCTCCTGCCGGATGGCGTTGAAGACGATCCTCTGCTGCGGCGTCGAGATGTAGTTGTCGAAGAAGCGGTCGAGCATGCGCACCTCGATGGCCGCCGCCGGATCGTCGGGGATCAGCTTCACCGGACCCGGATAGTGCAGGCCGAGATACTCGATGACGATGCTCGCCTCGACGATGGTGCGGCCGCCGTCGACGAGGATGGGGAAACGCTTGATCGGCCATCGCGCCTCGAAGTCGGCCAGCGTCCCGGCGTCTGTGTGATCGAGAAGGCGGTATTCGAAATCGGTGCCGTTCTCGTAAAGCGCCGTCAGCGCCTTCTGGCAGTAGCTTGAAAAGGGATGTGCATAGAGAACCGGTTTCATGGCGACCTCCGTGACGAATGTCCATTGGTCGCAAATCCGCTTGCGAAATGCAATCGGATTTTGACGTGGGCCGCTGTCAGCCGGCCCGCTTCATGAACGCCCGTTGCAGATCCTCGTTGTGCGCCCTGGCAAACTGGTTCTGGGCGAGGGGGATCGCCAGGACCAGCAGAACCAGGGCTGTCACGAACAGCGCGCCCGGGTTGAAAAGCCGTACTTTCACGCATCACCTCATCGTCTCTCGCATCCTTCATGAACGTCGAAGCTGACTCTGGGCTGAACGTCGCGGCGGCTTCGTTCAGGCGGCTGTCAGCTTGCCCCGGCAGGGAAAGGGCAAGATGGCGGGCTGCCGTGGCGGCCTCGCCCCATGCCGTGAAAGGACTATTCCATGCGCGAAGGAACCGGCCGTATCTCCCTGTGGCGGCCCGAACTCGGCAGCGTCGCCGTCAGCGTGCTGACGGCGCTTTATCTTCTCGCCCTCACCAACTGGAGCTTCTGGTCGAAGGGATGGCGCTATCTGGAGGGAAGGCCGACCACCTTCGCTTCCATCGCTATCGGCGTCGCCTGCCTCTATGTCGCGCTCTGTGTCGCCGTCTCGCTGAAATATGTGATGAAGCCGCTCTTCATGACGCTCATCCTGACAAGCGCTGCCGGCGCCTGGTTCATGGACCGTTTCGGCGTCATCATCGATATCGAGATGATCCGCAACGCGGCAGAGACGAACAGCGCCGAGGCCGGCCATCTCATAACGCCCGGCTTCGTGCTGCACATGCTGGCCTATGGCCTTCTGCCCTGCCTCCTCCTTCTCTGGGTGAAGGTCCGCCATCGTCCGTTCCTCGGCAAGGTGCGCGGCAATCTCGCCGTCATCGCGCCCGCGCTCGTCCTCGCGCTCGTCGCCGGCCTGTCGCATGCCCGCGTCTATGCCTCGGCCGTGCGGGCGCATCACGACTGGTTCGAGACGCTGAACCCCTTCGTGCCGCTCGTCACCGCCGTCCAGTTCGCCGCCGGTCAGTCGGTGGATGCGAATGTGGTGGCCGCGCCGCTCGGCGCGGATGCCAGGGTGGCGGATGCGCCGCTCGGCGAGCGCAAGCCGCGGCTGATGATCGTCGTTGCCGGAGAGACGGCGCGCGCCGACAATTTCTCGCTCGGCGGCTACGGGCGCGACACCAATCCGGAATTGGCCGGGAAGGATATCCTCTACTTCCCCGACACGACGAGTTGCGGCACGGCCACGGCCGTCTCGCTGCCCTGCATGTTCTCCGTCTATACCCGCTCCGAATATACCCACCGCAAGGGCCTTTCGACGGAAAACCTGCTCGACGTGCTTTCCCATGCCGGCGTCGATGTCGAGTGGTGGGACAACAACACCGGCGACAAGGAGATCGCCAGGCGCGTGACGGCGCGGTCGCTGATCAAGGACGGCAACCCGGCCTATTGCGCGAAGGGCGAATGCCGCGACCAGGTGCTGCTCGACGCGCTGGACGCGCGGATCGGTTCGATCAACAAGGATACCGTGCTGGTGCTGCACCAGATCGGCAGCCATGGCCCGGCCTATTACGAGCGCTATCCCGAGGAATACCGTCGCTTCAAGCCGGATTGCCGCAGCGCCGAGTTCTCCGATTGCACCAAGGAGGAGATCGTCAACGCCTATGACAACACCATCGCCTATACCGACCATATCCTTGCCAGCGTCATCGACCGGCTGGAAAGGCAGCAGGACCGCCTCGACGTGTCGATGCTCTACATGTCGGACCACGGTGAATCTCTTGGCGAACTCGGCCTCTACCTGCACGGCGCGCCCTACATGATCGCGCCGTCCGAACAGACCCACGTGCCCTTCGTGCTGTGGCTCGGCAAGGATGCGAAGGCGGCCTATTCCGCCGCGTGCCTTGCCGACAAGACGAAGGCGGCGCAGTCGCACGACAATCTCTTCCATAGCGTGCTCGGCATGATGCGCGTGCAGACCAACGTCCGGGATCCGGCGCTCGATCTCCTGTCTCCCTGCCAGCTCGGTGCGATTTCCTGAGGGAAAGGCACGGGTGGAAACGGGGCCTAGCCCCATGTATTGTCCGGGATCGAAGGGTGGCGGCGGACAGGCCGCCGGCACAGGGAGCGCCGGGCATTTGAGAGTTCTGCTGATCGAGGACGACGCCGTACTGGGCGAGGCCGTGCGCGACTACGTGGCCGGTCTCGGCCATGCCGTCGACTGGATGCAGACTTTGACCGACGCCCGCGCCGCGTCCGGCACGGTGGACTATGACCTCGTGCTGCTCGACCTGCGCCTGCCGGATGGCAGCGGTCTTTCGCTGCTGACGGAGCTGCGCCGGGCGGGCGTTGCCACGCCCATCATCATCCTGACGGCGCACGACCAGATTTCCGACCGGATCGAGGGGCTGAACAGCGGGGCGGACGATTATCTCGTCAAGCCGTTCAACCTTGGTGAACTCGGCGCGCGCATGCTGGCCGTCGCCCGGCGCTATGCGGGCGCAGCGCTTCCCGTTCTGGAGGCGGGGCCGCTGACCATCCAGCTCGCCGACCGGCGGGTGCTGCGCGAGGGCGAGGCCGTGGACCTTTCCAGCCGCGAATGGGCGGTTCTGGCGCGGCTTGCGGCGCGGCCGGACGCCATCGTCTCCAAGGGGCAGATCGAGGAGGCGCTTTACGCCTTTGGCTCGGAGATCGAGAGCAACACGGTGGAGGTCTATGTCAGCCGGCTGCGCAAGAAGCTCGGCAAGGACTGCGTGGAGACCCTGCGCGGCATTGGCTACAGGCTCGGCCGATGAGAGTGTTCCGTAGCCTTGCCGGCCAGCTCATGCTGTGGATCACGGCGACGATCACGCTGCTCTGGCTGCTCGCAGTCGCCTTCGGTGCCTTCGTCATGCATGACGAATTCGGCGAGATATTCGACAGTGCCCTGCAGGAGACGGCCGAGCGCCTGGTGCCGCTCGTCGCCGACGACCTCCTGCGGCGCAGCGACCTCACCACCCCGCGCCGCGTCGAAGCCATCCGGGCGCCCTCCGAGGAAGAATACCTGACCTATCAGGTGCGCGATGCGACGGGCCGGGTGCTGCTGCACTCGCATACGGCGGTTGCCGCCCCCTTCGACGCGCCACTGAAGGTGGGCTTCTGGCAGAGCGCGACCGGGCGCATCTATACGGCCGCGACGGAGGACGGCGAGATCTTCGTGCAGGTGAAGGATTCCGCCGCCGAGCGCCGGGAGGCGACAGTGGAAGGCTCGCTCGCCCTGCTGCTGCCGGTCCTGCTCATCGTGCCCGTCACCATCGCGGCGGTCTGGTTCGTCGTGCGCCGTGTCCTCGCGCCGGTCGAGACGCTGCGCGCGGCGATCGGCGAGAAGGACGGCGGCAACCTTGCTGCCATCGATGCGGCAGGCCTGCCGCTGGAGCTGCGGCCGATCCTGCGCTCGGTCAACCTGCTGCTCGCGCGCCTGCGCGCCGTGCTGGCCGCCGAGCGGGAGTTCACCTCCAACAGCGCCCACGAGTTGCGCACGCCGATTGCCGGCGCGCTGGCGCAAACCCAGCTCCTGCTGGCCGAATTGAAGGAGGCGCCGGTGCGCGCCCGCGCCCAGCAGGTCGAGGCCTCCCTGCAGAAATTGACCCGGCTGACGGAAAAGCTGCTTCAGCTCGCCCGCGCCGAGGCGGGCATCGGCGTGACCGAAACCACCTTCGACCTTGCCGATGTCGTCGGCGTGGTGGTGACCGATTTCCAGCGCGCCTCCGACGATGCTGGGCGCATCCGCCTCCGCAACGCGCTTGCCGGTCCGTCGCTGCGCGAAGGCACCGCGGATGCCTTCGCCATCGTGCTGCGCAACCTGGTCGAGAACGCGCTTCTGCACGGGCGGGCGGGCGAGCCGGTGGACATCGTGCTCACGCCTGCGGGCAACCTCACCATCCGCAATGCGGCGTCGCCCATGAGCGAGGCGGAGCTTGCGGCGGTGCGCAAGCGCTTCTCGCGTGGGCGGACGGCTGCGCCCGGTTCGGGCCTTGGCCTTTCCATCGCCGACCGCTTGCTGACGCAGATGCGGGCGAGCCTCGTCCTCACTTCTCCCGTGCCCGGGCAGGCCGATGGCTTCCAGGCGGAGATCGTGTTTCCGGTCGCAGCCGGCTAACTATCGGCAGCGCTTGCATTTTCCTTGAACAGCCCGGTTTTCCGGCATTCCTCTCCGGCTTTTTGCCGGGGGGAGGCTCATATTTTTCGGCGTTCATGTGAGAAATGTGTGGCATTATGCCGCATTTTGTGGTTTTATGTGAGTATAATCAAAAATGGTGGGGAACATGGGTCGCAAACCAGAAGAATACGCGCGGCTTTTGGCCAGCGCGCTTTGCAAGCTGCATTCGGCGGAGATCCGGGGGGCTTCGCCGCTGGTGTCTGACGACAGCCTTCGCGTGATCACCGAGACCTTGACGATCGCGATGGCCGATGCCCGGAAAATTCATGTTCAGCAGGAGCTTGCGGCGATGAACGAGCGCCGTGAACTCACCCTTCTGCATTCCTGATCATAAGCTTGTGGCGCGGGTTTGTACTGCGTTAGCGTCAACGACATGTCATGATCATGGAGCCGCCGCCCGAAGCCGCGTACCCTGGCTTCGGGCGGTCTATTCCTGTCTTGCGGGTGACTTTGCCGGCGTGGCGCGATAGGTCCTGTCAGGGCCTATCGCATCGATTCTGGGAGGAACCTGACATGACGGACTGGGGCAGGACCGGCAAAGGCAAGATCGCACTGGTGACCGGCGGGGGAACGGGCATCGGGCTTGCGGTCGCCCGCGGCCTCAGCGCGGAAGGCTATGGCGTCGTCATCACCGGGCGGCGGCTCGCCGTCCTGGAAAAGGCGGCGGTGGAGATTTCAGCCGAGACGGGCAATCCTGTCCGGGGCATCGCCTGCGATGTGGGGGATCCGGCGCAGGTTTCTGCGGCCTTCGCCGAGGTGAAGCGGCAGTTCGGCCGCCTCGACGTCCTCGTCAACAATGCCGGCTCCAATGTCTCGCCGGCGCTGCTGGAGGACATTCCCTTCGAGGAGTGGTCGAGCATCCTTGCGGCGAACCTTACCGGCGCGTTCCTGTGCACCCAGCAGGCCTTCCGCATCATGAAGGACCAGACCCCGCGCGGCGGGCGCATCATCAACAACGGCTCGATTTCCGCGACGACGCCGCGTCCCAACTCCGCACCCTATACCGCGACGAAACACGCCATTACCGGCCTTACCAAGTCGACGGCGCTCGACGGGCGCAAATACGACATCGCCTGCGGCCAGATCGATATCGGCAACGCGGCGACGGATATGACGGCGAAGATGAATGGTGGCGTTTTGCAGGCCAATGGCGAGATCGCCCCGGAACCGACCATGTCGGTCAGCCATGTTGCCGATGCGGTGGTCTACATGGCCAGCCTGCCGCTCGACGCCAACGTTCTCACCATGACGGTGATGGCGACGACGATGCCGCTCGTCGGTCGGGGATAGGCCTTACCGGCGCGGCTCGCCGCCTTCGGCATACACCGTCTTCTGCTGGAACTTGAAGACATGGCCGCAGCGGCAGCGGATCATATGCTTGTCGGGATACTTGGAGGGCCGTTCGGTGAGGAAGCCGTGCGGCAGGGAATCCACCTTGAAATCCGGGTGCGCGCGGGTCGGCATGTCGTCCTCGGAGACTTCCGCATAGCCGGCATTGCCGCACATGGCGCATTCGAGTTTGCGCGAGTAGCGGTCGCGGGCGGCCATGGAGCACTCCTTCATCGGATTCGGGTTCGCCGTTAATAGGCATCGGCCCGGCCGGTTTCAAGGATTCGATGTGGCCAGCAGTGCCTGAAGGGCCGCGATGATGCGGCGGTGCTGGTGGGCATGGCGCGTGCGTACGTTGACGGCGGCATAGACCGGCTGGGCGATCGGCTCGGCGTCCTCCACCCGGTTTGCAACGCCGCTCTCCGCCAGCCGCGCGGCGTCGGCCGCCGTTACGAAGGCCGAACCGCCGAGCTTCTGCATCAGCGCGAGGATCGCCGTCGTCTCGCCGCTGGCGATGGGGGCGGTGGAGAGGCCGGGATAGGCCTGCCGGTGCAGCCGGTCGAAGGCGGGGGAATAGACTGCCTGGATATAGTCTTCCGGCCTTACTTCCGCGATGTGGCTCACCTTGTTGCTCACCATCTCGTAGCGCACCTCGCCGATACGCTCGTAATAAAGATCGGGCAGGTAGTGCGGGGTGAAGAGGATGGCGAGGTCAAGGTCGCCGGCCCCGAGGTCGCGGTTCATCTGGTTGGAATAGTCCACTTCCAGGTAGATCGAGGTGCCCGGCAGTTCCTTGCGCACCTCCGCCAGCCAGTCGCCGGCATAGTGGGCGGCAAGGTCGTGCTGCAGGCCGAGGCGCATGGAGCGCTCGTAGGCGCCCGCCGTTTCCACCGCGCGCGCGGCCTCGTGCCATTGATGCTGCAGGGCCTTGGCGTGGTCGAGGAAGCGCAGGCCCGCGGCCGTCGGCTGGGTGCCGCCCTTGTTGCGCGAAAAGAGTTTTCGCGCGAACAGCGCCTCCAGCGCGTTGATGCGATGCGTGACCGTCGATTGCGTGATGTTCAGCCGCTCCGCCGTGCGGTTGAAATTGCGCGTTTCCATCAGGTCGAGGAATGTCTCAATCAGGGCAATCTGCATGAACGCGCCGTATTTTCTCAATATTTGACAATAGTCTAATCGGCATCCTCGATTAATAAAGCGAAATCCTCCGCTTGTCCCCCGGCGCTTTGGTTGCCACAAATCCCCGTCGAAGAAGGGGAGTAAGAATGTCCGCATTGCCAAGCCATGCTCGTGTCGTCATCATCGGTGGAGGCGCTGTGGGCGCATCCGCCCTCTATCATCTGGCCAAGGCCGGATGGACGGATTGCGTGCTGCTCGAGAAGAACGAGCTGACCGCCGGCTCGACATGGCATGCCGCCGGCAACGTGCCGACCTTCTCCTCCTCCTGGTCGATCATGAACATGCAGCGCTATTCCGCCTCGCTCTACCGGGAGCTGGGCGATCTGGTCGACTACCCCATGAACTACCACGTCACCGGCTCGATCCGCCTCGGCCATTCGAAGGAGCGGTTGCAGGAGTTCAAGCGCGTCGTCGGCATGGGCCGCTATCAGGGCATGGACCTCGACATCCTGACGCCCGACGAGATGCGCGGCAGGTATCCGTTCCTCGAAACGCACGACCTCACCGGCGCGCTTTACGATCCCAATGACGGCGACATCGACCCCGCGCAGCTCACGCAGGCTCTTGCCAAGGGCGCGCGCGACATGGGTGCGAAGATCTTCCGCTTCTGTCCCGCCACCGGCGCGCGGCGCGAGGGGGAGGAGTGGGTGATCTCCACGCCGCAGGGCGAAATCCGCTGCGAGAAGGTGGTCAACGCCGCCGGCTACTATGCCCGCGAGGTGGGCAAATGGTTCGGCCGCGATGTGCCGATGATGGTGATGAGCCATCAGTACATTCTCTTCGAGGAAATCCCCGAGCTTGCCGCATGGTCGCGGGAGGCCGGGCACAAGCTGCCGCTGCTGCGCGACGTGGACTCGTCCTATTATCTCCGCCAGGAGAAGACGGGCATGAATCTCGGCCCCTATGAGCGGAACTGCAAGGCGCATTGGGTGACGCCTGACGATCCGATGCCGGACGATTTTTCCTTCCAGCTCTTCCCCGACGATCTCGACCGCCTCGAATGGTATCTCAACGACGCCGTCGAGCGCGTGCCGATCCTTGGCACGGCCGGCCTGTCGCGCATGATCAACGGCCCCATCCCCTATGCGCCCGACGGCAACCCGCTGATCGGCCCGATGCCGGGCGTGCCGAACGCCTTCGAGGCCTGCGTCTTCACCTTCGGCATCTGCCAGGCGGGCGGGGCCGGCAAGGTGCTGGCGGAATGGGTCACGGAAGGCGAGACGGAGTGGGACATGTGGTCCTGCGATCCGCGGCGCTACACCAGCTTTGCCGCCGACAAGGACTATTGCATCGCCAAGGGCATGGAAATCTACGGCCACGAATATGCGATGCACTTCCCCAAGCATGCATGGCCGGCGGGCCGGGACAGGAAGCTCTCGCCGATCCACGACCGCATCAAGGCGCTCGGCGGCCAGTTCAAGCCCTATAACGGCTGGGAGCGCGCCAACTGGTACGCCAAGCCCGGTGACGATCTTTCGGAAGAATCCACCCAGACTTGGAACCGTGAGGGACCGTGGCGTCCGCGCATCGAGGAGGAGTGCCGCGCCGTCACCGAGGCCGCCGGCATCCTCGATCTTCCCGGCTTCTCCCGCTTCCGCGTGAAGGGGGAGGGCGCGACGGCGTGGCTCTCCTCGCTCATCACCGGCAAGGTGCCGAAGCCCGGCCGCATCGGCCTTGCCTATTTCTCCGATGACAAGGGCCGGATCGTCACGGAAATGTCCGTCATGATGCTGGACGAGGACTTCTTCTTCCTCATCACTGCCGCGACCGCCCAGTGGCACGATTTCGAATGGCTGACGAAGCATCTGCCTGACAATGCCGCCTTCACCATCGACGACGTGACGGACAATTTCTCCTGCCAGATCCTTTCCGGCCCGAATTCCCGCGCGATCCTTGCCGACGTGTCCGATGCCGACCTTTCCAAGGGCTGGCTGACGCACCAGAGCTGCCAGATCGCCGGCCGCTGGTGCCAGCTCGTGCGCGTTTCCTTCGCCGGCGAACTCGGCTGGGAAATCCACACGAAGATCGAGGATACCGCTGCCATCTTCGACGCCGTCTGGGCGGCGGGTCAGACGCATGGCCTGAAACCCTTCGGCATGGAGGCGCTGGACAGCCTGCGCATCGAGAAGGGCTATCGCGCGTGGAAGGGCGATCTTTCGACCGACTACACGATCCTGCAGGGCGGCCTCGACCGTTTCGTCGACTGGACCAAGCCCAACTTCAAGGGCAAGGCGGCGCTGGAGCGCGAGAAGCAGCAGGGCGTCATCAAGCGCTTCGTGACGCTGACGGTGGAAGCCGGCGAATGCGACGCGCCCTACATGTCGACGCTCTGGCACGGTGGCAAGGTGGTCGGCGAGACGACCTCCGGCAACTGGGGCTACCGCACCGGCAAGTCCATCGCGCTCGGCATGCTTCGCGCGGACCTCGCCGTGCCCGGCACGGAAATCGAGGTGGAAATCTACGGCGACCGCTTCAAGGCGACCGTCCAGCCGGACGGCCCGCTCTTCGACCCCAACAATGAAAGACTGCGCGCATGACGAAGCCCATTCCCTCCAAGGCGAGAGCCGTCATCATCGGCGGCGGCGTCTCCGGCTGCTCGGTCGCCTATCACCTCGCCAAGCTCGGCTGGACGGATGTGGTGCTGCTGGAGCGCAAGCAGCTCACGTCGGGCACGACATGGCACGCCGCCGGTCTCATCGGCCAGCTCCGCGCCTCGCAGAACATGACGCGCCTCGCCAAATATTCCGCCGACCTCTACGTCAAGCTGGAGGCGGAGACCGGCATCGGCACCGGCATGCGCCAGTGCGGCTCGATGACTGTGGCGCTCACCGAAGAGCGCAAGGAGGAAATCTACCGCCAGGCCTCGCTCGCCCGCGCCTTCGATATCGACGTGCGCGAGATCAGCGTCGACGAGGTGAAGGGGCTCTATCCGCATCTCAACACGGCGGATGTGAAGGCCGCCGTGCACCTGCCGCTCGACGGCCAATGCGACCCGGCCAATATTGCGATGGCCTTGGCGAAGGGCGCGCGGCAGAACGGCGCGACGGTCATCGAGAACGTCAAGGTGACGTCGGTGCTGACGAAGGACGGCCGGGTGACGGGCGTCACCTGCGAGCAGAACGGCGAGACCTTCACCATCGAGACCGACAATGTCGTCAACGCCGCCGGCATGTGGGGGCGCACGCTGGCCGACATGTCGGGCGTCACGCTGCCGCTCCATGCCTGCGAGCATTTCTACATCGTCACCGAGCCGATCCCGAACCTCCAGCGCCTGCCGGTGCTGCGCGTGCCGGACGAGTGCACCTACTACAAGGAGGACGCCGGCAAGATGTTGATCGGCGCCTTCGAGCTCAAGGCCAAGCCCTGGGGCATGGACGGCATTTCGGAAGACTTCTGCTTCGACCAGTTGCCGGAGGATTTCGACCACTTCCAGCCGATCCTCGAAAACGCCATCAACCGCATGCCGATGCTGGAGACGGCCGGCATCCACACCTTCTTCAACGGCCCCGAGAGCTTCACGCCTGACGACCGCTACTATCTCGGCGAGGCTCCGCAGCTGAAGGGCTACTGGGTCGCCGCCGGCTACAATTCCATCGGCATCGTTTCCTCCGGCGGCGCGGGCATGGCGCTTGCCCAGTGGATGAACGACGGCGAGCCGCCCTTCGATCTCTGGGAAGTCGATATCCGTCGCGCCCAGCCATTCCAGCGGAACCGCGCCTATCTCAAGGATCGCGTCTCCGAAACGCTCGGCCTGCTCTATGCCGACCATTTCCCCTATCGCCAGATGGCGACGGCGCGCGGCGTGCGGCGCTCGCCGCTGCACGAGCACCTGAAGGCGCGCGGGGCGGTGTTCGGCGAAGTGGCCGGCTGGGAGCGCGCCAACTGGTTCGCGAAGGAAGGGCAGGAGCGGGAATACCGCTATTCGTGGAAGCGGCAGAACTGGTTCGAGAACCAGAGGCAAGAACACCTTGCCGTCCGCAACGGCGTCGGCCTCTTCGACATGACCTCCTTCGGCAAGATCCGCGTGGAGGGGCGCGATGCGCTCGCCTTCCTGCAAAGGCTCTGCGCAAACCAGATGGACGTCGCGTCCGGTAAGATCGTCTACACCCAGATGCTCAATGCCCGCGGCGGCATCGAGAGCGACCTGACGGTGACGCGCCTTTCGGAAACCGCCTTCTTCCTCGTCGTGCCCGGCGCGACGCTCCAGCGCGACCTCGCCTGGCTGCGCAAACACCTTGCGGACGAGTTCGTCGTCATCACCGATGTCACGGCCGCCGAAAGCGTGCTCTGCGTCATGGGACCGAAGGCGCGCGACCTCATGCAGAAGGTCAGCCCCAACGACTTCTCCAACGCCCATCACCCCTTCGCGACGGCCCGGGAGATCGAGATCGGCATGGGCCTCGCCCGCGCCCACCGCGTCACTTATGTCGGTGAACTCGGCTGGGAACTCTACGTCTCCACCGACCAGACTGCCCATGTCTTCGAGGCGCTGGAGGCGGCCGGGGCCGATGCCGGCCTGAAGCTCTGCGGCCTGCACACGCTCGATAGCTGCCGCATCGAAAAGGCCTATCGCCATTTCGGCCACGACATCACCGACGAGGATCACGTTCTGGAAGCTGGCCTCGGCTTTGCCGTGCGCACGAAGAAGGGTGATTTCATCGGCCGCGACGCGGTTCTGCGCAAGCAGGAGGAGGGGCTGAAGCGCCGAATGGTGCAGTTCAGGCTGACCGACCCGGAACCGCTGCTCTTCCACAACGAGGCGCTGGTGCGTGACGGGAAAATCGTCTCCACCGTCACCTCGGGCAACTATGGCCATGCCCTTGGCGGGGCCATCGGCATGGGCTACGTTCCCTCGGAAGGCGAGAGCGAGGCGGATATCCTCGCCTCGCAATACGAGATCGAGATCGCCGGCGTGCGGGTGAAGGCGGAAGCCTCGCTCGCGCCGATGTACGACCCGAAAGCCGAGAAGGTGCGCGCCTGATGAACCTTGCCGAACGCCATCAACGGTTCCATGACCTGCACCAGTCGGGCTGCTTCGTCATCCCCAATCCGTGGGACATGGGGTCTGCCCGCATGATGGCGTCGGCCGGAGCCGCCGCGCTCGCCACCACCTCCGCCGGCTTCGCCTTCACGCTCGGCCGGCCCGATATGGGCCGGGTGACGCGCGAGGAATCGCTGAAACACGCCGAGGACATCGTGCGCGCCACGCCGCTTCCCGTCTCGGGCGATTTCGAGAACGGCTTTGCCGATGCGCCCGACGATGTCGCCGAGACGATCCGCCTTGCGGCCGAAGTCGGCCTTTCCGGCTGCTCCATCGAAGACACGCAGATGGTGGACGGGAACCCGGCCTATGCCTTCGACCTCGCGGTCGAGCGCATCCGCGCCGCCGCTGACGCCGCCCGCTCGCTCGGCCGGCCCTTCATCCTCTGCGCCCGCGCCGACGGCGTGATGAACGGCGTCTACGATCTGGATGAAGCCATCCGCCGCATTCAGGCCTTCGAAAAGGCCGGGGCGGATCTGCTCTATGTCCCGGTGCCGCCCGGCGTCGAGGAGTTGAAGCGCGTGCTCGCCTCCGTCTCGAAGCCCGTCAACGCGCTTGCCGCCGGGCCGCTGCGCCAGCTCACGGTGCCGCAGTTCGCCGATATCGGCGTGCGCCGCATCTCGCTCGGCTCGACGATCGCCCGCGTCACCCACGCGGCCATCGCCGAGCAGATGGATGCCATCCTCAAGGACGGCAGCTTTGCGAAACTCTCAGCGGCCATCTCCGGCGACACCGTCAACCGCATGCTGACGGCCGGCGCAGGCGACACGGACTGATCTAGCGTCGCGCGTCGCGCACGTCCCTCGCGCCGAAGTCGAATTTCGGCGTCGCGACGGGATTGAGGTCAATGCCCGGGAAGACGACGAAGGTGCTGAAGGGCAGGCTATCGCCCGGCAGTACGCGCAGCACGATCAGCGCGCTGTCGCGGCCGGCTTCCCGGCATGTGCCATTCGGGCAATCGGACAGCACGACATCGAGGCGGAAGGACTGCATCGGCACATCGCCCTTGTTGGCGACGGTGCCCGTGATGCGGTAGCTCGTGCGTGTCTGGCCGAGGCTCGCCTGCATATCCGAAAGCGCGACGGTCTCCTCGGTGAGGGCCGGCGCCGGGGCGGTCTCGTCCCCGGCCTCGGGAGAGGGGGAGCGCTCGTCGACGAACCAGAGCAGAATCGCGATGGCAAGGCCGATGGCCACCGTGATGGTGAGGACGGGTTCGACCCAGCTTCGGAATTGCCGGAAACGCAATGCGAGATAGAGAGTGGCCGCCGCCGCGACCGCAAATGCCCAGATCATTCAGATACTCCTGGACATGGTATAAAGCAGTTACCGGAAAAGTGCGAAGCGGTTTCAACGGGAAAGTGCAGACAAAAAATCCGGGGCGCTGGAGACGCCCCGGCAGGTAGCCGCACACAAGGGCGGCGGGGAGGATCACCCGTGATTGATCATCACATGGCGGACGGCGGTGTAGTCCTCCAGCGCGTAGATCGACATGTCCTTGCCGTAGCCCGACTGCTTGACGCCGCCATGGGGCATTTCGGTCGTCAGCATGAAGTGGGTGTTGATCCAGGTGCAGCCATATTGCAGGCGGGAGGCCGCCTTCATCGCCTTGCCGATATCCTTCGTCCAGACGGAGGAGGCGAGGCCGTAGTCGCTGTCGTTGGCCCAGCCGATGGCCTGTTCGGCATCGGAGAAGCGGGTGACGGAGACGACCGGGCCGAAGACCTCGCGGCGCACGATCTCGTCGTCCTGCGTCGCGCCGGCGACGACCGTCGGCTGGAAGAAGTAGCCCTCGTCGCTGCCGGGGCGGCCGCCCGCGGTGATCTCGATATGCTTTACCTCGGCGGCGCGCTCGACGAAGCTCGCCACCCGGTCGCGCTGGCGCTTGGAGATCAGCGGGCCGATCTCGTTCTGCGTGTCGTCCGGGTCGTTGTACTTGATGGTCGAGACGGCGGCGGAGAGGTCCGCGACCAGCTTCTCGTAGATGCCGTCCTGCGCGTAGATGCGGCAGGCGGCGGTGCAGTCCTGCCCGGCATTGTAGTAGCCGAAGGCGCGGATGCCGGAAACGACGGCTTCGAGGTCGGCATCGTCGAAGACGACGACCGGGGCCTTGCCGCCGAGTTCCAGATGGGTGCGCTTGACGGTCTTGGCGGCTGCCGCCAGCACCTTCTTGCCGGTGGCGACGTCGCCGGTGATGGAGACCATGTTGATCTTCGGATGGTTGATCAGCGCGTTGCCGACCGTCTCGCCGCGGCCGAGCACGATGTTGACGACGCCTTCCGGCAGGATGTCGGCCAGGAGCTTGGCCATCTTCAGCGCCGTCAGCGGCGTCTGCTCGGAGGGCTTGAAGACGACGGTGTTGCCGCCGGCGATGGCGGGTGCGAGCTTCCAGGCCATCATCATCAGCGGATAGTTCCACGGCGCGATGGAGCCGACGATGCCGACCGGGTCGCGGCGCACCATGGAGGTGAAGCCGGGCAGATATTCGGCGGCGACGGGGGCGTGCAGCGAGCGGATCGCGCCGGCGAAGAAGCGCCAGCAGTCGACGATGGCAGGCAGCTCGTCGTTGCGGGCGGCGTTGATCGGCTTGCCGCAGTTGAGGGATTCGAGCGCGGCGAAGGCATCGGCGTCCTTCTCGATGGCGTCGGCGATGCGCAGGAGATAGCCGGAGCGTTCGGCGGGCGTCGTGGTCGCCCAGGAGACGAAGGCCTTCTCGGCGGCGTCGACGGCGGCGTCGATCTGTGCGTGGGAAGCCTCGGGCAGATCGACGATCTTGCCGCCGGTCTTCGGGTTCAGGATGTGCTCTTCCGCCTCGGTGCCGGCCTCGAAGCGCGAGCCGATCAGCATCTGGGTGTCCATGATGTTCTCCCTTGTCGTTTGGTTCATTTGCCGCCGCCGGCGACCTGGTCGCCGTCGCGGGTGAGGTAGTAGGCGCCGAGGATCGGCAGGAAGGTGACGAGCACGACCACCATGGCGACGACGTTCGTCACCGGCCGCTGGCGGGGGCGCACGAGTTCTTCCAGCATCCAGATCGGCAGGGTGGATTGCTGGCCGGCGGTGAAGGTGGTGACGATTACCTCGTCGAAGGACAGCGCGAAGGCGAGCATCCCACCGGCGAGCAGCGCCGTGCCGATATTCGGCAGGATGACGTAGCGGAACGTCTGGAAGCTGTCGGCGCCGAGGTCCATCGAGGCTTCGATCAGCGAGCCGGAAATGCGGCGGAAGCGGGCGACGGCATTGTTGTAGACGACCACGACGCAGAAGGTCGCGTGGCCGAGCACGATGGTCCAGAAGGAGAAGGGGATCTCCGCGAAGGAGAAGGCCGAGCGCAGCGCGATGCCGGTGATGATGCCGGGAAGCGCGATGGGCAGAATCACCAGCAGCGAGATCATCTCGCGGCCGAAGAAGCGCGTGCGGGAGACGGCGGCGGCGCAGAGCGTGCCGAGGACGAGGGCGACGGCCGTCGAGATCGACGCGACGCGGACGGAAAGCCCCATCGCCTCCCAGACGTCCGGCCGGTTCCAGGCGACGGCGAACCATTGCAGCGTATAGCCCGGCGGCGGGAACTGGTAGCTCTTCTCCTCCGTGGTGAAGGCGTAGAGGAAGATGAGCAGGATCGGCAGGTGCAGGAAGGCAAGGCCGGCGCCGGCGGCAATTTTCAGGCCGAGCGGGGCGGAGGTGTTCTTGTCAGAGCGCATCGAAGGCTCCCTGTCGCTTGGCCATCCAGAGATAGAGGCCCATGATGACGATCGGCACGACGGAGAAGGCGGCGGCCAGCGGGATGTTGCCGGCCGTGCCCTGCTGGGCATAGACCGCCTGGCCGATGAACAGCCGCGACGAGCCGATGATCTGCGGAATGATGTAGTCGCCCAGCGTCAGCGAGAAGGTGAAGATGGAGCCGGCGATGATGCCGGGCAGCGCCAGCGGAAACAGCACGTAGCGGAAGGTCTGGCCGGGATTGCCGCCGAGATCGGCGGACGCCTCGATCAGGTTGCCCGGCACGCGCTCCAGCGAGGCCTGGATCGGCAGGATCATGAAGGGCATCCAGACATAGATGAAGACGATGAAGGTGCCGGTATAGCTGATCGAGAGCGAGGAACCGCCGACGACCGGAAGGGCAAGCCACGCATCGAGCAGCCACAGCAGGTGCAGCTTGGCGAAGAACCAGGTGAGGATGCCTTCCTTGGCGAGGATCAGCTTCCACGCATAGATTTTCACGAGATAGCTCGACCACAGCGGCAGCATGACGCCGAGATAGAAGATGACCTTCCATTTTCCCTTGGCATAGCGCGCCGCATAATAGGCGATGGGGAAGGCGATGATCGCCGAGGCGAGCGTCACCAGCACCGCCATGAGCACCGTGCGCAGGATGATGTCGAAGTTCGAGGGTATGAGGAGCTGCCTGTAGGTAGCGAGCGTGAACTCGTAATTGATCAGCCCCGAAAAGTCGTCGATCGAGAAGAAGCTCTGCAGGAGCAGCGCGAAGAGCGAGCCGAGATAGATGACGCCGAGCCAGAGCAGCGGCGGCGTCAGCATCAGGAGCAGCAGGATGCCCGGATTGCGCCAGAAGAAATCCGAGAGCCGCCCGAAGACGCCCTGCCGGCGCGCGAGGATGGAGGTGTCGGTGACGGTGCTCATTGGGCGCCGTCCATGGTGTGCAGGTCCTGCGGCAGGAAGGAGAGGGTGACGGTCTCGCCCTCGGCGGGTACCGCGATGGAAGCCGGCAGCATGGCGGCGACGCGCGCGCCGTTCGCCTCCACCGTGACGCGGTTCGCCGCGCCGAGGAAGCTTGCGGCCGTCACGCGGCCGGTGAACTGCCTGCGGCCGGGCGCGTCGCCGAGCGCGATGTCCTCGGGGCGCAGGCTCGCATAGTGCCTGCCATAGCCGAGGCCGTCCACGAAGTCCGGCGGCAGCACGTTGGAGGAGCCGACGAAATCGGCGACGAAGCGCGTCTGTGGCCGCTTGTAGACCTCTTCCGGCGTGCCGAGCTGCTGGATCTTGCCGTCGCTGAAGACGGCGATGCGGTCGGCCATCGACAGCGCCTCGCCCTGGTCATGCGTGACGAAGACGAAGGTGATCCCGAGGGATTTCTGGAGCGATTTCAGCTCTTCCTGCATCTGCTCGCGCAGCTTGAGATCGAGCGCGCCGAGCGGTTCGTCGAGGAGGAGAACGCGGGGGCGGTTGACGAGCGCTCTTGCGAGCGCCACGCGCTGGCGCTGGCCGCCGGAGAGCTGGCCGGGCCGGCGCGTGCCGTAGCCGGGCAGTTTCACCATGGCGAGCGCCTCTTCCGCCGCCTTCAGGCGCTCGGCCTTGCCGACGCCCTTGACCATCAGGCCATAGGCGACGTTTTCGAGGATCGAGAGATGCGGGAAGAGGGCGTAGTCCTGAAACACCGTGTTGACGTTGCGCCGGTAGGGGGGCACGCCCTCCGCCGTCTCGCCGAAGATCTCGATATGGCCGGATGTCGGCTGCTCGAAGCCGGCCATCAGGCGCAGGCAGGTCGTCTTGCCGGACCCGGACGGGCCGAGCATGGCGAAGAACTCGCCCTCGGCAATGGCGAGATCCACGCTGTCGACGGCGCGCACGGCGCCGAAGTGGCGGGATACTTGCTGGAACAGGACGGCGGTCATGGGGGCTCCCGGTGTTTTGTGTTCCGCCCCTCATCCGCCTGCCGGCACCTTCTCCCCGCAGGCGGGGAGAAGGAGGCACGAAGAGGCGTTTTCCGCTGCGGCCTTTGCCGTCGAAGCGAAACCTGTCGTGGGGCACGTTCCCTCTCCCCGTTCACGGGGAGAGGGCTAGGGTGAGGGGTTGTTCTCAGCGCCCGCCGATGACGCCGATATAGTCGGAGACCCAGCGGTGATAGGGCACGCATTCGCCCTGGCTTTCGCACTTCGTCGTCGGCGTGCGCCAGAAGGCGATCTTGTCGAAGTTCTCGTAGCCGTTGGTCTTGCAGCCTTCGTCGGTCAGGAGCGCATTGCCCTTGCAGGCGGCCGGAACGGACGGAACCGCGCCGAACCAGGCGGCGGCGTCACCCTGCACCTTGGCGGACAGCGAATGCTCCATCCACATATAGGCGCAGTTCGGATGCTGGCTTTCGGCGTGCAGCATGGTCGTGTCCGACCAGCCCGTCACGCCCTCTTCCGGGAAGGTCGAGGCGATCGGCTGTTTTTCCGCCTGCATCAGGTTGACCTGGAACGGCCAGGAACCGGAAGCAACGACGCCTTCGTTCTTGAAGTCGTCGATCTGGATCATGGCATCGTGCCAGTAGCGGCCGACGAGCGTGCGCTGGACGCGCAGCAGGTCGAGCGCGGCCTTGTACTGGTCTTCGTTGAGCTCGTAGGGGTTCTTGATGCCGAGTTCCGGCTTGTGCGCCATCAGGTACTGCGCAGCGTCGGCGATATGGATCGGGCCGTCATAGGCCTGCACGCGGCCCTTGTTGGACTTGCCGTCCGGCAGCGTCATCTCCTCGAAGACGACCTTCCAGCTCTTCGGCGCCTCGCCCTTGAAGGCTTCCGTGTTGTACATCAGGATGTTGGGGCCCCAGAGATAGGGCGTGCCGTAGTGAACGCCGTTCACCGTATGCCACGGCGCGTTCTGCAGGCGCTCGTCGATGGTCTTCCAGCTGGGGATGAGGTCGGTATTGATCGGCTGCACGCGCTTGCCGGCGACGAGGCGGAGCGAGGCGTCGCCCGAGGCGGTGACGAGGTCGAAACCGCCTTCGTTCATCAGCGCGACCATTTCGTCCGAGGTCGCGGCGGTCTTCACCGTCACCTTGCAGCTCGTCTTCTTCTCGAAGTCGGTGACCCAGTCATAGGCCTTGTCCGTCTCGCCGCGCTCGATATAGCCGGCCCAGGCGACGATGGAGACCTCGCCCTCACCGGGGCCAAGCTCCTTCAGCGGCTCCTGGGCGATGGCGGCGGTGGTGAAGGCGAGCGAAAGGGTAAGCGCGGTGCAGGAATGCAGAAGTCGCTTCATGACAGTCTCCCGGTTTGATCCGCTTTGAGCGGTATTGTTCCCGAAAGGAAAGGTGCCGCGATTTCGCCGCTTTCGCAAATTCATTAATCAGAATGCCGGTATCGGAAATTCCGAAAGCTGAGGCGCACCAGCAAAAGTGCGGAGGGGTTCTGCGCCCGGACATGCATGGGAATTAGCGGCCTCGGCCGCTTCTGAGCGCTTCCGCCAGCCCCACGAAATCGCGCGCCGCCTGCGGCAGGCCGGAGCCTTTGCGCCAGACCATGCCGATCTGCACCACCGGCAACGCGCCGGAAACGTCGCGGCTTTCGATGCGGTCGCCTTCCAGCGACCAGGGGCGGTAGACGAGGTCGGGCAGGAGCGCGATGCCCGCGCCCGTCGCCACGAGGCTGCGCACCGCTTCCACCGAGCGGGTGCGGAAGGCGACATGCGGGCGCGCGCCGAGGGCGCTCAGCAGCTTGCCGGTATTCTCCTCGATTTCATCCACCGTCAGCATGATCAGCGGCTCCTTGGCGATATCGCTGACGGAGATGATGTCGGCCGAGACGAGCGGATGCCCGATGGGCAGCCACAGCCGGTAGGGCGAGGTCTCGATGATCTCCGCCTGCAGCGCCATGCGGTCGCGCAGGTTGGAGATGACCATAACGGCGACGTCCAGTTCCCCGCCGACCAGCAGATGCTCCAGATAGGAGCCGTTGTCCTCGATAGCGCTGACATCGATGCCGGGGAAGGCGCGGCGGTAGCGCGAGAGCAGGTCCGACAGCACGTAGCCGGCGACGAGCGAGGTGACACCGAGATTGAGCTGGCCCTTTTCCGGTGCGCGATTGTCGGAGAAGGAGCGGCGGGCATCGGAGACATTGGCGAGGATTTTTGTCGCATGGCGCAGGAACTGATGGCCGTTATGCGTCGTCGTCAGCCCGCGCGGGTGGCGCTCGAAGAGTTCGACGCCGAGATCCGATTCGAGTTCCTTGATCGCCTCGGTGATCGAGGATTGCGAGATCGACAGGTTCTGCGCAGCCCGCGTCACGGATCCCTGTTCCGCGACGGCGACGAAATATTGTAATTGCCGGAAGGTGAAAGCCATAGCGGCACTTAATAGGACGGGCGGCGGGGAGGCAAGTCGTGGAAAAAGGCCGGGAAAAGGCGTAGGTCCGCAAACCCGGCCCGCGCCGCCCTGCTATGATGTCTCCAACGACAAGGAGCCGCCATGACCGAACGCCCCATGCCGACCGAGCCGGGCATTCTTGCCTTCCACAAGCGCTGCGAGGCTTTCTACCCCGCCGACGCCGTCGATGCCGACATCGTGCAGCAGCGCGCCTGGTACGACGCGCTCTGCGCCGCCTTCGACGCGCCGCCGCCGGCCGGCATGGCCAAGCGGGACGGACTGGTGGCGGGGCGCATTCCGGTGCGTCGCTATTGTCCGGCGCGGGTGACGAGCGAAACGCGGCTCTTCTATATCCATGGCGGCGGCTTCGTCGTCGGCTCGCTGGACAGCCACGATGCGATCTGCGCCGAGATCGCCGAGGCGGCCGGGGCGGAACTCGTCTCGGTCGATTACCGGCTTTCGCCGGAACATGCCTGGCCCGCCGCCTTCGACGATTGCTGGGCGGTTCTGGTGGAGCTTCTGCTGGAACGCCATCCGGTCGTGATGATCGGCGACAGCGCCGGCGGCAACCTTGCGGCCGGTCTCGTGCTGAAGGCGCGGGACGAGGGGCTGAAGGGCGTTGCGGGGCAGGCGCTGGTCTATCCCGGCCTCGGCGGCGATCTCGTGTCCGGTTCCTATGTCGAGATGGCCGAGGCGCCCGGGCTTTCGACCGCCGACGTCGCCTATTATCGCGAGGTCTACAAGGCGCCGGAAGATGCGGTCCATGCCTTTCCGCTGCGTGCGGAAAATCTCGCCGGCCTGCCGCCGGCCTTCATCACCGGCGCCTTTTTCGATCCGTTGCGCGATGACGCCCGCGCCTATGCGGCGCGGCTGATCCTTGCCGGCGTGCCGGTGGAGTATCGGGAGGACAGGCAGATGATCCATGCCTGGCTGCGTGCCCGCTTCATGAGCGAGGGCGCGAAGGCCGGTTTTGCGGCGCTCTGCGACGCCGTGCGCCGGATGGCCAATCCATGAGCGGCGTCACCGATCTCGACGAACTGCTCGCGACCATGGAGCCGGCGCTGGCGGCGGGCCGTTTCGTCTATGCGAGCGTGCCGGCCCCGGAGATCGCAACTTATCTTGCGCGTGGCCCCATCGGCCTCTTTCGGGAGGAGGAGGGGGTGACGCTGATCCTGCCCGCCGAGGCCGCGGAAGGGCTTTCCGCCAGCGCGCCGATGCGCATGATCACGCTCACCGTGCATTCCTCGCTGGAGGCCGTGGGGCTGACGGCGGCCTTCGCCACGGCTTTGACGAAGGCGGGCATCAGCGCCAATGTGGTTGCCGCCTTCCATCACGACCATATATTCGTGCCGGAGCGGGATGCCGAACGGGCGCTCGAAACGCTGCGGGCGCTATCCCGCGCGGCATGTGACAAGGGAGAAGCACGATGAAATTCCAGCAGCTTTCGGCCGCCGTCCTGATGCTCGGCATTGTGGCGGCCATGCCGTCGCCCTCCCTTGCCGACGACGCTCCCGCGCCCATTCCCTCCTGCGCCATGTCCGGCTCCAAGAGCGTCTTCATCGGCGGCGCGCCGGCGCTGCGGCTTTCCGACGTGGTGAACTGCCCGCCGGAACTCTACGAGATCGTGCCGAGCGTGATGATCGAGGGCCAGCCCATGGTGAAATTCCGCAGCGGCGTCGGTGAGAAGGGCAATTGCACGGCGCGGGGCGAGGAGACGGTGAGCGTCGAGGGGGAATCGGCAAGCCGGCTCGGGGACGTGACCTGCACGCAGAATTGAGAGGTGGGCGTGGAGCCTGTTGCTGGCCTCTGCGCTTGAGGCGTTGTCCTTTCCCCTAACTCTCTCCCCGCAAGCGGGGAGAAGGAGGCCGGCAGGCCGGATGAGGGGCCAGGCTGAAAAAAGAACGGGCGGCCCAAGCCGCCCGCCTTCCATCAATTCCCGGCGCTCTCCATGCGCCGCGTCTTGAGCACCCGCTCCAGCCAGCCGATCTCCATTTCGGGAACGGATTTCAGCAGCAGGTCCGTATAGTCGTCGAAGGGTGGCGTGAGCACCTTCGATTTCGGGCCGAAGCGCACGAGGCGCCCCCGGTGCATCACGGCCACGCTGTCGGCAATCGCGCGCACGATGGCGATGTCATGGGTGATGAACATGTAGGAGACATGCGTTTCCTCCTGCAGCTTCAGGAGAAGCTTCAGGATGCCCTCGGCCACCAGCGGGTCGAGCGCGGAGGTCGGCTCGTCGCACAGGATGAGTTCGGGCTTGGCCGCGAGCGCCCTTGCGATGGCGACGCGCTGCTTCTGGCCGCCGGAAAGCTCAGCCGGGTAGCGGTCGGCGAAGCGGCCGCCCATCTCGATCTGGTCGAGCAGTTCCTTCACCCGCTCCGTCTTCTCCCGACCGCGCATGCCATAGTAGAAGGTGAGGGGGCGGCCGATGATGTCGCGCACCGTCTGGCGCGGGTTCATCGCGGTGTCGGCCATCTGGTAGATCATCTGGACGCGGCGAAGCTCGTCGTTCGACCGGCCCTTCAGCGCCCGCGGCAAGGGCTTGCCGTCGAAGCTGATCGTGCCCTCCTGTGGGGGGAGCAGGCCGGTGATGACGCGGGCGAGGGTGGACTTGCCCGAGCCGGATTCGCCCACCACCGCCAGCGTCTGGCCCTTCGGAAGGTGCAGCGACACGTTCTGCAGCACCTTGAAGCCGTTGGAATAGCCGGCGGTGACATTCTCCACTTTCAGGAGCGTGTCCGTCTGGTCGGGTGCTTCGTCCCGGCCGGTGCCGCGCACATTGACGAGGGCGCGGGTGTAGTCCTCTCTCGGCTCTTCGATGATCTGCTGCACTGAGCCGTATTCCACCATCTTGCCGTGCCGGAGCACGAGGATGTCGTCCGTGATCTGCGCCACGACGGCAAGGTCGTGGGTGATGTAGAGCGCGGCCGTGTGGGTTTCCTCGATGGCATGCTTGATGGCGGCGAGCACGTCGATCTGCGTCGTCACGTCGAGCGCGGTGGTCGGCTCGTCGAAGATGATCAGCTCCGGGTTGGGGCAGAGCGCCATGGCGGTCATGGCGCGCTGCAGCTGGCCGCCGGAGACCTGATGCGGATAGCGCTGGCCGAAGGTTTCCGGGTTGGGCAGGCCGAGCACCTTGAAGAGGTAGAGCGCGCGCTTTTCCGCGTCCGCGCGGCTCATGACGCCGTGCTTCAGCGATGCCTCGATCACCTGCTCGCCGAGCCGATGGGCGGGATTGAAGGCTGCCGCCGCCGACTGCGCGACGTAGCAGACCTTGCAGCCGCGCACCTTGCGGATGCCGGCCGGCGAGAGCTTCAGGAGATCCTCGCCGTTCAGCTTGACCTCGCCGCCGGTGATGCGCACTCCGCCGCGCCCGTAGGCGAGGGCGGTAAGGCCGATGGTGGACTTGCCGGCCCCGGATTCGCCGATAAGACCGAGCACCTTGCCCTTCTGCACATCGAAGTTCACGCCCCCGACGAGGGTGACGTTTCTCGGCGGTTCGCCGGGCGGGTAGCTCGTCGCCTCGATCTTGAGATTGCGGACAGAAAGAAGATCAGGCATCGCCGCGTCCCCCCTTCAGGCTCGAGGTGCGTTTCATCAGCCAGTCGACGACGAGGTTGACGCAGATGGCCAGCCCCGCGATCGCCCCACCCGGAATGAGCGCGGCCGAAATGCCGAAGATGATGCCGTCCTTGTTGTCCTTGACCATGCCGCCCCAGTCGGCGGCCGGCGGCTGTATGCCGAGGCCGAGGAAGGAGAGGGTGGAGAGGAACAGGATCGAGAAGGCGAAGCGCAGGCCGAATTCGGCCAGCAGCGGCGAGAGCGTGTTGGGAAGAATCTCGCGGAAGATGATCCAGCCCGTGCCTTCGCCGCGCAGCCGTGCCGCTTCCACGAACTCCATGACCGCGACGTCGAGCGCCACGGCCCGGCCGATGCGGTAGACGCGCGTGCTGTCGAGCACCGCCATGACGAGGATGAGGATCCAGAGCTGCTGCGGCAGCACGGCCAGCACGACGAGGGCGAAGATCAGCGTCGGGATCGCCATCATCAGGTCGTTGAAGCGCGAGAAGATCTGGTCGATGAACCCGCCCGTCACCGCTGCCGTGAAGGACAGCAGCATGCCGAGCGAGAAGGAGAGCACGGTTGCCGCCAGCGCCACGAAGACCGTGGTGCGGGCGCCGAAGATCAGCCGCGAGAAGAGGTCGCGGCCGAGATTGTCCGTGCCGAGCAGGAAGTCGCCGCCCATCGGCTGCCAGACGGAGCCGACGATCTCGCTTTCGCCATGCGGCGCGATGAAGGGGGCGAAGAGGGCGCAGAAGAGGGCAAGCGCGATGCCCGCGATGCCGACCCATGCGCTGACGGGAATGGAGGAAAGTTTCATCGCGGATGCCTCAATCTGGGGTTCGCGACAATCGCGAGGATATCGGCGAACATGTTGAGGAAGATGTAGAAGGCGGCGAAGATCAGGCCGCAGGCCTGCACGACAGGCATGTCGCGCACCGTCACGGCGTCGACCATGTACTGGCCCATGCCGGGATAGACGAAGACCACCTCCACGACGACGACGCCGACCACGAGATAGGCAAGGTTCAGCGCGATGACGTTGATGACCGGCGCCACCGCATTGGGCGCGGCATGCCTGGCGATGATGCGCAGGCTCGAAAGCCCCTTCAGCTCCGCCGTCTCGACATAGGCCGACGACATGACGTTGAGGATCGCCGCGCGCGTCATGCGCATCATGTGGGCGAGCACGACGAGGACGAGGGTGGCGGTGGGCAAAGCGATGGCCGACAGCCGCTCGCCGATCGTCATCGTGTCGTAGACCGTAGCCGGGAAGGTGGCGATGCCCATCTTCACCGCGAAGAACAGGATCAGCAGGTAGCCGACGAAGAACTCCGGCAGGGAGATCGCCGCCAGCGACACGACGTTGATGATCTTGTCTGGCAGGCGGTTCCGGTATTGCACCGCCAGCATGCCGAGGCCGACGGCCAATGGCACCGATATGATCGCCGCGAAGAAGGCGAGGAACAGCGAATTGCCGAGGCGCTTGCCGATCTGCTCGCTGACCGATTGCTTGGAGGCCCAGGAGGCGCCGAAATCACCCTGAAGAGCGCCGCCGAGCCATTTGACGTAGCGGGTGGTGGCTGGCTGGTCGAGGCCGAGGTCCTTTCGGATGTTCTCCACGGCCTGCGGTGTCGCGGACTGTCCGAGATAGGTGGTCGCGAAGTCGCCGGGCAGGGCTTCCACGCCGCCGAAGATCATCAGCGACACGGCGAAGAGCAAGGCCACGCTGAGCGCGAGGCGTTGCAGGATGAGCGCAGCGAGCGGGCTGCTCTTGCTGAGTTTCGCCCAGAAGGAGGGCGTGCCCTCAATGACTGGGGTTCCCGTGGACGCAACCGACCCGGCAGCTCCGGCCGACTGCGGGGCTTCGCCCGCAGCCGTCGTCGCTGTCAGCTCCGGACCGTGCGCCGGTCCGTTGCCGGTCATCAGGCGTCGAGCCAGACGCGGGTTGCGACATAGCCGTTCGACATGTCGTTGCCGATGTCGTGGACGTAGCCCTTCACGTTCTTGCCGGCGGCGTTCACGAAGTCGTTGAACATCGGCAGGATCAGGCCGCCCTCGTCACGCACCATCATGGCCATGGTGCGGTACATGTCCTTGCGCTTGGCCTCGTCCAGTTCGGAGCGGGCCTGGAGCAGCAGCTTGTCGAAGTCCTCGCGCTTGAAGCGCGTGTCGTTCCAGTCGGCCGTCGAGAGATAGGCGGTGGAATACATCTGGTCCTGCGTCGGCCGGCCGCCCCAGTAGGAGGTGCAGAAGGGCTGGACGTTCCAGACGTTCGACCAGTAGCCGTCGCCCGGCTCGCGCTTCACCTCGATATCGATGCCGGCCTTCTTGGCGCTTTGCTGGTAGAGGACGGCGGCATCGACGGCACCCGGGAAGGCCACGTCGGAAGTGCGCAGCAGCACCGAGCCGCTATGGCCCGACTTCTTGTAATGGAAGGCGGCCTTGTCGGGATCGTAGGTGCGCTGCTCGATGCCTTCCGGGAAGAGGGCATAGGTCTCGTTGATCGGGAAGTCGTTGCCGACCTTGCCGTAGCCGTTCAGCACCTTCTCCAGCATCGCCTCGCGGTCCATGGAGTATTTCAGCGCCATGCGCAGGTCGTTGTTGTCGAACGGCGCGGTGTCGCAATGCATGATGAACACGTAATGGCCACGACCGGAGGTGGAGAGGATTTCCACGTTCGGCGCGCGCTTCAGAAGATCGACGGTCTTCGGGTCGACGCGGTTGATGTAGTGCACCTGGCCGGAGGAGAGGGCGGCGATGCGGGCGGTGGCGTCGTTCATCGCGATCATCTCGATCGTGTCGACGAAGCCGCGGTCCTGTCGCCAGTCGTCCTTGTTGCGCTCGAAGGTGGCGCGTACGCCGGCCTCGAAGCTGGTGACCTTGTAGGGACCGGTGCCGATCTGCGCGTTCGGATCGTCGAGGCCGCCGTTCGGCTGGATGACGAGGTGGTAGTCGGTGAGCAGCAGCGGTAGATCGGCGTTGCCTTCGGTCAGGACGAGCACCAGCTTGTCGCCATCGGCCTTGATTTCCTTGATCGATTTCATGACGCCGAGCGCGCCCGATTCCGACTTCTCGTCGGTGTGGCGCTGCAGGGTCTTGATGACGTCGTCGACGGTCAGTTCCTTGCCGTCGTGGAATTTCACGCCCTTGCGGATGTTGAAGGTCCAGGTCGAGGCATCGGCGGAGGGTTCCCAGGATTCGGCGAGCGCCGGGACGGGTTTGCCGGTCAGCGGCTCGGATTCCACCAGCATGTCGCCCCAGTTGCGGCCGACGACGAACATGAACTGCGAGAGTGCCTTTGCCGGGTCCTTCGAGTCGGTCGCGGCTGCGCCTTCGAGGCCGAGCTTCAGATGGCCGCCGCGCTTGGGCTCCTGTGCCCTGGCGGCGGTGTCGAACATCGTGCCGGCGGCGGCGAGCGTGATGCCGAAGGCAGCGGCGCGGCCCATGAACTCACGACGGTTCATCTTGCCGAGCGTGACCTGGCTGGTGAGGTACTTGGTGTAATCAGTCATTCCCCTGTTCCCTTTCGCTGACCCGTTCTGGGCTTTTGTCATTATGATTGGCAGAATTTCTGTTTTTCGCCCGTAAGGCAACCTTACGACCGGTTTTTATGCCGGTGCCGTATTATTCTCCTTCCCGTTCCGTCCCGGAGCGTCGTGTCATCGCCCTTTCCAGACGGGATCGCGCTTCTCCGCGAAGGCGCGGGCGCCCTCGAGCTGATCCTCGCTGGAATAAAGAATATCGACCGTGCGGAACTGCCGCTTGGTGATCTTGTTCATGGTTCCCTGGAAGGTGTCGCCCTCGGCGGCGCGCACCACTTCCTTGATGGCGGCGTAGACGAGCGGCGGGCCGCTTTCGAGCAGGCGCGCCAGCTCCCAGGCGCGGTCCATGAGCTTGTCGGCCGGCAGGATCTCGTTGACGAAGCCCCAGCGGTGCGCCTCCTGCACGTCCAGCCAGCGGCCGGTAAGCAGCATGTCCATGGCGATGTGATAGGGAATGCGCTTCGGCAGCTTGATCGAGGCGGCGTCCGCCACCGTGCCGGAGCGGATTTCCGGCAGGGCGAAGGTCGCGTGCTCGGCGGCGAGGATGAGGTCGGTCGACAGCGCGATCTCGAAGCCGCCGCCGCAGCAGATGCCGTTGATGGCGGCGATGATCGGTTTGTTGAGGTCGCGCAGCTCCTGCATGCCGCCGAAGCCGCCGACGCCATAGTCGCCGTCGACGGCATCGCCTGCCGCCGCGGCCTTCAGGTCCCATCCCGGACAGAAGAATTTCTCCCCCGCGCCGGTGATGATGGCGACGCGTAGTGTGTCGTCGTCGCGGAATTCCCGGAAGACCTCGCCCATGATGCGGCTGGTCGCAAGATCGATGGCGTTCGCCTTGGGGCGATCGATCGTGACTTCGAGGATGCCGCCTTCGCGGCGCTGGCGTATCGGTCCGGTCATGATTGTTTCCTCAGACGGATCAGTGCATCGGCCGCCACGACACCGTCGCCGGCGGGGAGCACCATTATGGGATTAACGTCCAGTTCTTCGATTATTGAAGCGTTTGAAACGACATAGGATGCCGCTGATGCGACGGCGGCGACAAGGGCGTCGATATCGCCCTTCGGCGCGCCGCGATAACCGTTCAGCAGCTTGGCGATCTTGAGGCCGGAGATCGCCTCGCGGATCGTCTTCTCGTCGGTCGGCAGGGTCAAAATCGCCGAATCTTCAAGCAGCTCGACGAGGATGCCGCCCGCGCCGATGGTCAGCACCGGGCCGGCGACGGGATCGCGCATCGCGCCGACGATGAGTTCGGCGACCGGTTTGCCCACCATCTTTTCCACGAGGAAGCCCGAGGCGACGCCGGCCATGGCCTTTGCCGCATCGAGAACGGCTTGCCGGCCGGCGAGGTTGAGCTTGACCGCCCCGGCTTCGGTCTTGTGCGCGACACCGAGGCCCTTGAGCACGACGGGGAAGCCGAGCGTTTCGGCTGCCTGCGCCGCGGCTTCCGCCGTTTCGGCGGTGAGGCCCTTCGGGACGGGAAGACCATGGGCGGCGAGCGCCTGCTTGGCTTCATGCTCGGTGAGCGTGATCGCCTCGCCTTCGCCGGCCGGAGCCTTGAGCAGCGGGGCGGCAAGCGGCTTCGACCAGGCTTCGCCGATGCCGGCGGCGGCATCGGCGGCGGCAAGTGCTTCCTCGATGCCGTAGAAAGGCACGACGCCGTTTCGCACCAGCATTTCGGCTGTCGCTTCCGGCAGGTTCTCGCCCATGCTGGCGACGATGCCGGCATTTTCGCCCGTCGCCCGCGCGGCGCCGATCAGGGCCTCGCAGGTGGTGGTCCAGTCGGCGGCGTCGCAGCGGTCGAGGCGGGGGAAATCGAGCACGACGAGGTTTAGCGCGTAGCCGCCCTGCATCATGGTGGTGAAGGCGGCGGTCTGCTTCTCGCGGTTGCCCCAGACGAAGGTGTGGTAGTCGAGCGGATTGGAGATCGTCACCATCTGGCCGAGCGTTTCGCGCAGCGGCTGGCGCTGGAAATCCTTGAGGTCGCGATAACCGACCTTCCGCTTCACCCCGGCATCTGCCATCAGCGAGGCCTCACCGCCTGAGCAGGACATGGACGAGATGTCGTAATTCGGCAGCGGACCGGCGACATGCAGCAGCTTCAGCGTTTCCAGAAGCTCCGGCAGCGTCTCGACGCGGCCGATGCCGAGGCGGGAAAGCAGGGCGGAGGACACGGCGTCATTGCCGGCCAGCGAGGCGGTGTGTGAGACCGTCGCAAGCTGCGCCTGTTCCGATTTGCCGACCTTCAGCGTGACGACTGGCTTCTTCAGCTCCCGCGAACGGAGAGCGAGCCGCTCCAGCGATTCGAGGCTGTCGAAACCTTCGATATGCAGACCGACGGCGGTGACGCGCGGGTCTTCGAGAACCGCGCAGGCGAGGTCGGCAAGGCCGGTCTGCGCCTGGTTGCCGGCGGTCAGGATATAGGCGAGCGGCAGGCCGCGCTGCTGCATGGAGACGTTGCAGGCGATGTTGGAGGATTGGGTGAGGACGGCGACGCCCCTGTCGATGCGCAGCATGCCGTGCTGGTCGGGCCAGAGCAGGGCGCCATCGAGCATGTTGATGAAGCCGTAGCAGTTCGGCCCGAGGATCGGCATGTCGCCGGCCGCT
>Ga0209793_1000539_pt1 | contig 39780 bp, 36 predicted proteins | sample EBPBio122009_DNA_FD_185863 | JGI IMG/M metagenome (GOLD analysis project Ga0209793, IMG submission 185863) | Wastewater treatment Type I Accumulibacter community from EBPR Bioreactor in Madison, WI, USA - Reactor 1_2/2/2009_ DNA (SPAdes) (version 2) | ecosystem: Engineered > Bioreactor > EBPR >... | reverse complement strand
GCCAGATCATCCGCCAGACGATCCATTTCCTTCTGATGATGCTCGATCAGCCCAGCCAGTTCGGCGCGCTTGCTGATCAGGGCCGTAACCACGTGGCTCTCCGCCATGAACAATGCTCCTGTTCGTTGAAAACAAGAGAATTTTCGCCGGGCTGAGCGTCAGCCGCTGGGGGTGGCTGCTCCATAATGCCGGTTTAGACACTCGCGATCGCCGGCGGATGCCGAAGACATCCCGGCGCCGTGAAAAAAGTTTTCGAAAAAATGAAAAAAAAGACTTGACATGACAAGAGAATCGTGAGGTCGCCGCGCGCTGCTTGCGCATGGTTCTCGCGCAAGCAGCGCGCGGCGACCAATGAGGGATCGTTTTCGATCTCGGACTTTCCCTCATGTCTCTCGCTGCCAACGTTGGCTTGCTGCTCTCGGAATGGATTTCCTTTCTCCTGGTGGCCGTACCACCGCGTTCCCGCCGAACTTTCGTCGAACTCCTGATCGGCTGCATGCTCAACCCGGAAGGCTGGGTTACGCGGGCCATCGGGGCCATTCGCCGAGAGGCGCACTGGGCGACCTATTACAAGCTCATCGAGCGGGCAAACGTGTCGGTCACGGAACTGTCGTTGCGTTTGCTGCAGCTGGTGCTGACGGTGTGCCCGACCGAACTGGTCACCCTGATCCTCGACGATACGCTGGTTCCGCGCGGCGCGAAGGTCGGGCCGGGGATCAGTATCAAGCACGATCACAGCTGTGTACCGCCAACGTTTCTGATGTTTCAATGTTCACAGAACTTGATGGCTTAGCGAATGATTGGGTGGGAAACCGCAGCCAGTCATCATGGCTGTTGGCGCGAAATGCCGCACCAACAGCCATGATCGAGCGTATCGACTCTCCACCGCGTCAAGGGTGTGCTTCGCCAGGCTGCATAGTGCCGCAGCCTGCCCTTGACCCGTCTCCGAGTCATCGAGCCCATCACGCTCGTGATTATTTATGACAGGGTAACAAGAAAAACCAAACAAAGTCAGACCATTACAACACATCACTCTTGTTGACCAAGTCCTGATCATACCGTGATGGCACTTCGAGCACTCCATCACTTATCGTGATTTCCCAAGAAATCATGGAGTTATCGACAAAGCCATCAACTTGCTTGACCAAAGTGGAGCGATTTCCCATCACGGGAGCTGACCGTGCTCAACAGCCACAAGGCCAATCGGCCGACCTTTTTGAACAGCCAGTGCTGGGTCACGCTGGCTCTCGTTGTTCGCGTCCGGCTGGGCTCGGCGCTGACGGTACCCATTCGCTCATGGCTGCTCGAAGAGTCGGGCCAACGGGGCAAACTCTGGGTGGCACGGCAATTGATGGACTCGATCCGGGGGCAGGTCAAGGGGGTGCGCTTGTTGATCGATGCCTGGTTCATGCGCAGCACGCTGATTCTTCCTTTGCTCGAACAACAGGTCCGAATCATCGGACAGGTGCGCCGCGATACGGCCTTGTTTCTGCCGCCCGAGCCGGAGCCGAAACGCCGAGGACGCAAGCGCAAGTACGGCCTCCGGATCGATGCCGTGGTACTCGAAGCCTTACCGGTGCAGGAGATGGAACTGCTGCTGTACGGCAAGGTGCAGCGGGTTCGGGTGCGCTCGGCCCTCGCCGTGGCGCGATTCTTGAAGGGTGTCCCGGTACGGGCAGTGTGGTGCGAGATGTTCCTGTCCGACCACACCTGGTCGCGTCCGCGCCTGATTCTGGCGACCGAGACCGAGCTCTCGGCGCAACAGGTGGTGGAGATCTACGCCGAGCGCTGGGGGATCGAGCCCTTGTTTCACAACCTGAAGCGCTGGTGGGGAGTAGCCAATCTGTGGCAGCGGTCAAAGGCTGCCCTGGAACTGTGGATGCAGATTCGCTCCACGGCCTATGCCTTGACGCAATTGCTGGCTCTGCAGTTGTGGCAGTCCTTTCCGCTGATGGCCATCGCGCCCTGGCGAAAGGGTGCCATGATCACCGCGGGCCTTTTCGCTCAATGGCTGCGGATTCAATTTATCGGACTTCCCCTGCGTGACGCCTATGACCCGAAGTCCGGTCAATTCATGATGCCTTTCCCCGGTCAGGATCAGCGTTTGCAGTGTTGAGGCGTCTGGCCCAGCGCCGATCGGTGCTGGGGAATGCCATCGTCGTGCCCCTCATCGATCGCCTCCGCGGAAATCCCGCCCGGCGGGACCCGCGTGTGTCTAAACTTCAGTTACACAACCGTATGAATAGTTGCTGAGATTACCTAAGGGCTTCCGGCGTCGGATCCAGCCGGACGATGTGCTCCACCTTGTCCTTCGCCTCCTCGACCGACGGCGTATGGCCGCGCGGCACCCACCACAGCACCTGGTGAGCGCTCCTCAGCTTGGCCATCCAGGCGTCGCGGTCGCGCGCAGCAGTTCGACATGCGAGGTCTTATAGACGAAGTGCTGCAGCGACTGCAGGTCGTCCCAGACGCTAAGGCTGACCAGCAGCAACTGATCTTAGAAGACGCGGATCGCCGTCGAATCGCCGGCATCGGTCTGCAGGCGCCAGACGAAGCCCGCTGTCCGGTCGGCAATGATATTGATTTCGCCGAGGCTGGCGACGAAGCCTGCCATGTGTTCGGATTCCATTTCGTCCCTCGCGAGGGCGACGTTGATCTGCGCAAGCTGGTATTTTTTAAGGGCTGTCCCCGGGTGGCCGGGGATCTCTCCGGGCGCCGGACTCAGGACTCAGGACGGAGGCAGGGTTCAATCCGTCCAATCCTCGACCAGCAGACCGGCAACCTGAGAGAACCGTCACCAGCACAGCGCCGACGCTGAGCGCATGCGTGGCAATCAGCAGATCGAGCGGGGCATGCGTCTTTCCGTAGCGCGCCAGGTCGGCTCGCACCACGCCGTAGTGCTCCGCCACAGCACTGTCCCAAGGCAGCACATCAACGCGCCGCAAGAACTCACGCACGGCGCGATGGAGCCGCCTTGCCTTCGGCCGCTTTGCCTGGGCAAAGAGCAACCCGCCCTCGCTGATGGCCGAGATGCAAAGCGATGCCATTGGTGCGGCCACGACTCGCCGAACGAGGGCTGGATTCTCCTTCATCAGTTCGCTTGCTGCGTTGGTGTCGAGCATGAAGCGCTTCATTCACCCCACCCGCTGAAAGGGTCCCGATCTTGTTCCGGTTGGCTCCGTTCGTTCTTGTCGAGAAAATCCAACGGCACATCGGCACCTCTGAGCGCGGCAAAAAAGCCATCCCAATCCACCGGCTTACGTGACAGGATGACGTCGCCGGTTTCCGGATCCTGGCGGATGAAGACTTCCTTGGTATCGAAGCGATAGGCAGCGGGCAGCCGCACAGCCTGGCTGCGACCGTTGCTGAAGAGTTTGGCGACTTGGCTCATGGCTGCCTCCGGCTGCCGGGGTAGATCCCAAAATCTATGCCTGGTAACGGGATGCATCAAGGGCTGTGCCAAGCGCTTGGAGCGGGCGAAGGGCGAAGGACGCATCTGCCGCACGCCGAGGATGCGCCGTTTGACGTATTCGTGCGTTTGCGCCGCGGCGTGGGGTGCGGGATTTCTCGGAAAGCTCCTGGGGTGCTTCGACTACGAGGCACCGCGCATGGCGGCGGTAGCCCTTCTGAGGACGGTCAAGGCGCCGCGATAGCCGCAGCTCGCGGGTCGGCCTGCCCAGGCCTGCCACAACGAAGATCGTGCAGTCGGTCGGGCCTGTCGTCAGGCCCACGCCAGTCGCCGGGCGGTCAGCTACGGGTCAGCCGGCGCCTGGAGGATAGAGCAAGCACGAGGAGACCGATCCCGAAGACTCCAGGCATTCCGGGCTCCGGCACCTGCAGCATGGCGAGGGCACGTCGGCCATCAAGGGTGGCCGCGCCTTGCCAATACCATTCGACGTCGAAGCTATCGTTGACCAGCGCCAGTTCGAGCGGCGTCACCCCGGTAACGGCGAACGGGGTGGCAAGCGTCAGTTCGTAACGGTAGAGATCAAGGCCATCTACGGAGCCATCGGCAACGCTCTTCACACTACCGCTTTGCGTCTTGCCGCCGAGCGCGATGACGAAGCTGTCGTCGAGGACGCTGCCGGCGAGGTAGTAGCCCCACCAGGAGATTCTGTTGATCGACGCCGGCGCCGGCACGGCCACGCTTTCGGCATAGGGCCCCGTACTTTTGTCGGCTTGCTGGCCGACAGCCGTCACGGCAGGCAATTGCTCGACGAGGAGCGTGGCCGACGCGTTGGCGGCCATGAAAAAACAGCCGATCAGCACGGCAGCGTGGAACTTTCGTAAGGTGGTGGAGAGTTTCATATGATTCCCGTTGTGTTGGCTCCCGTCGGCGCGAAATCAGTCTTGTGCCGACGAGAGGATTGCTGTTGAGCTGGCCCCCGGATTTCATTTCATTTCATCCGGGCTACTCGGCCGCCAATCCCGTAGCCCGGATGCAGCGCCAGCGGAATCCGGGATCCCCAGGCACCTCGAACCTTGCCCCGAATTCCATTTCATTTCATCCGGGATACTCGGCCAAAAATCCCGTAGCTCGGCCGCTGCTACGGGGCAAAGACGTCGGTCAGCGGCACACCCAGGACCGGCACCTGGAAGTCAATCTTGTCGACCAGGAAGTCACTGCCGTGCTTGACTCCCACGGCATCGCTCGTCACCGTCGCGGCAAAGCTGCCGTCCGCGTGGGCATAGCCCCCCGGGACGAAGGTGCTGCCGTCGTAGACGCCGGCACTCAGCTCGATGGCGCTGAAAGCCAGGTCCGATGTCAGGGTGATGGCCTGCGTTCCCGCCGCGCCGCCGGCGTGGAAGCTCGTTTCCTTGACAACATGACCATCGGCGTCGAGCAAACGCAGACGCCCGCTTTCGACAAAGTCGCCGCCGTCGTCCTGAGTGAAAAGACGCGACAGATAGACCGTCAGTCCGGTTGCGCTCTCGGCGAGGTTGAATCGCAAGGCTTCCTTGCCGTCGATTTCCTGCCGCACCGGGCTGCTTGCCTCCGACTGCCCGCTGACCCCCAGGTCGCCAGCGTAAATGTCGCCTCCCGCCAGGGTCTGCGGGCTTACTCCGTTCAAGCGCACCGCGCTCCAGGTCTCCGTCGCATTCGTGTAGTCGGCTTTGTGGACGATAGAAGTGACGATGTCCGCGTTGGTCCACGCGGCTGCCCACTGGCCGCCAAGGCCGGACTGGCGATCGGGAGCATTACCTATGCTCACCGTCTTGGTGGGAATCGGCACGACATCGATCGCGGCGGTTGCGGTCGCCGTGCCGCCGAAGCCGTCGCTCGTCGTGTAGCTGAAGCTCGTCCGCCCCGTGAAACCGGCCTTCGGGGTGAAGATGAAGTGGCCATCGGCAAGGAGCGAGATTGAGCCCTGCAGACCCGTAACGTCGGCCAGCTTGGCGGTAAGGGCATCGCCATCTGCGTCGCTGTCGTTGCCCAGCAACCCGGGCGCGGCAACCTCGAGTGTCCGGCCAGCATAGACAGCATAGCGGTCGTTGACCGCGACTGGCGAACTGTTGACCAGGTTGATGGTGGCCGTGCCGGTCGCCGTACCGCCGGCGCCGTCGCTGACCGTGTACCTGAAGCTGGTGGTACCGGCAAAATCCGTCGTCGGGGTGAAGCTGAAGTGGCCGTCGGTGAACGGGGTAATACTGCCGCGCAGGCCGCTGACGTCCAGGGCCACCACACTCAGCGTGTCGCCGTCGGGGTCGCTGTCGTTGGCCAGCAGGCCGGGGGCGGCGACGCTCAACACCTCGTTCGGGCGGATGTTGTAGGTGTCGTTGTTGACGACCGGCTTGTTGTTGAAAACGTCTATCTTGACTGTTGCCGTCGACGTGCCGCCGAAACCATCGCTGATCGTGTAGTTGAAGCTGGTCGTGCCGGTAAAGCCTGCCGTCGGAGTGAAGCTGAAGTGGCCGTCGGCAAACGGCGACAAGGTGCCCTGGAGGCCGGTGACGTTGAGCGAGGTCACCTGCAGCGGATCCCCGTCGGCGTCGCGGTCGTTGGCGAGCAGGCCCGGCGCAGCGATGCTCAGCGTCTTGTTGGTGTGCATCGCGTAGCTGTCATTGACGGCGACTGGTGCCGCGTTCACGACGTTGATCGTGGTCGTGCCAGTCGCCGTACCGCCGGCGCCATCGCTGACCGTGTACTTGAAGCTGGTGGTACCGGCAAAACCCACCGTCGGTGTGAAGCTGAAGTGGCCGTCGGCAAACGGGGTAATGCTGCCGCGCAGGCCACTGACGTCCAGGGTCACCACACTCAGCGTGTCGCCATCGGGATCGCTGTCGTTGGCCAGCAGGCCGGGGGCGGCGACGCTCAACACCTGGTTCGGGCGCATGTTGTAGGTGTCGTTGGTGACGATTGGCGGGTTGTTGAAAACGTCTATCTTGACTGTTGCGGTCGACGTGCCGCCGAAACCATCGCTGATCGTGTAGTTGAAGCTGGTCGTGCCGGTAAAGCCTGCCGTCGGAGTGAAGCTGAAGTGGCCGTCGGCAAACGGCGACAAGGTGCCCTGGAGGCCGGTGACGTTGAGCGAGGTCACCTGCAGCGGATCCCCGTCGGCGTCGCGGTCGTTGGCGAGCAGGCCCGGCGCAGCGATGCTCAGCGTCTTGTTGGTGTGCATCGCGTAGCTGTCATTGACGGCGACTGGTGCCGCGTTCACGACGTTGATCGTGGTCGTGCCAGTCGCCGTACCGCCGGCGCCATCGCTGACCGTGTACTTGAAGCTGGTGGTACCGGCAAAACCCACCGTCGGTGTGAAGCTGAAGTGGCCGTCGGCAAACGGGGTAATGCTGCCGCGCAGGCCGCTGACGTCCAGGGCCACCACACTCAGCGTGTCGCCGTCGGGGTCGCTGTCGTTGGCCAGCAGGCCGGGGGCGGCGACGCTCAACACCTGGTTCGGGCGGATGTTGTAGGTGTCGTTGTTGACGACCGGCTTGTTGTTGAAAACGTCGATATTGACCTTTGCGGTCGACGTGCCGCCGAAACCATCGCTGATCGTGTAGTTGAAGCTGGTCGTGCCGGTAAAGCCAGCCGTCGGAGTGAAGCTGAAGTGGCCGTCGGCAAACGGCGACAAGGTGCCCTGGAGGCCGGTGACGTTGAGCGAGGTCACCTGCAGCGGATCCCCGTTGGCGTCGCTGTCGTTGGCGAGAAGGCCAGGCGCAGCGACCGCCAAGGTCCGGCCGACGTGCACCGAATAGGAATCCTCTACCGCCACCGGAGCGGCATTGCCGACATGGACGAGCGCCGTGGCGGTCGCATTGCCACCGAATCCATCGTTGATCGTGTAGGTGAACGTCGCGTCGCCGACGAAGCCCGTGTTGGGCGTGAAGGTGAAGCTGCCGTCCGCACGTGGGCTGACCACGCCCTTGCCCGACAGGCCGGTGACGTTGAGGGACGACACGCTGAGGGAATCGCCGTCGGCGTCCGTGTCGTTGGCCAGCAGGCCCGGCGCGGCCACCGTCAGTACGCCGCCGGCGTGAACGAAGTACTCGTCGGCGTTCGCGTCCGGTGCTTGGTTGACCACGTCGATGCTGGCCACGGCGGTGGCGGTACCGCCGTTGCCGTCGCTGACCGTGTAGGAGAATTTGGTCGTGCCGACGAAGCCCAACCGCGGCGTGAAAGTGAAGCCGCCATCCGGCGCGCTGCTGAGCGAGCCTTGCAGCCCTGCCGTGTTGGTGGCGCTCACCCGCAAGGCGTCGCCGTCGGCGTCACGGTCGTTGACCAGCAGGCCGGGGGCGCTCAGGGTGAGCGCACGATTGCCGCGCGTGCTGAAATGGTCGTCGCTCGCCACTGGCGCGGCATTGGTGACGTGAATCACGGCATTGGCCGTGCTCGAACCGCCGAATCCATCGCTGATGTAGTAGGTGAAGGTCGCGTCGCCGGCGAAGCCCGCGCTGGGCGTGAAGGTGAAGCTGCCGTCCGCGCGTGGGATGATCACGCCCTTGCCCGACAGGCCGGTGACGTTGAGGGACGACACGCTGAGGGAATCGCCGTCGGAATCCTTGTCGTTGGCCAGCAGGCCCGGCGCGGCCACCGTCAGTACGCCGCCGGCATGAACGAAGTACTCGTCGGCGTTCGCGTCCGGTGCTTGGTTGACCACGTCGATGCTGGCCACGGCGGTGGCGGTACCGCCGTTGCCGTCGCTGACCGTGTAGGAGAATTTGGTCGTGCCGACGAAGCCCAACCGCGGCGTGAAAGTGAAGCCGCCATCCGGCGCGCTGCTGAGCGAGCCTTGCAGCCCTGCCGTGTTGGTGGCGCTCACCCGCAAGGCGTCGCCGTCGGCGTCACGATCGTTGACCAGCAGGCCGGGGGCGCTCAGGGTGAGCGCACGATTGCCGCGCGTGCTGAAATGGTCGTCGCTCGCCACTGGCGCGGCATTGGTGACGTGAATCACGGCATTGGCCGTGTCCGAGCCGCCGAATCCATCGCTGATGGAGTAGGTAAACGTCGCGTCGCCGATGAAGCCGGCGTTGGGCGTGAAGGTGAAGCCGCCGTCAGCGCGTGGGTTGATCACGCCCTTGCCCGACAGACCGGTGACATTGAGGACCGACACGCTGAGGGAATCGCCGTCGGAGTCCCTGTCGTTGGCCAGCAGACCCGGCGCAGCCACCGACAGTACGCGGCCGGCATGGACGAAAAACTCGTCGGCAATCGCGTCCGGCGCGGCATTGGTGACGTGAATCACGGCACTGGCCGTGTCCGAGCCGCCAAATCCATCGCTGATGGTGTAGGTGAACGTCGCGTCGCCGGCGAAGCCCGCGTTGGGCGTGAAGATGAAGCTACCGTCCGCGCCTGAGCTGATCACGCCCTTGCCCGACAGACCGGTGACGTTGAGGACCGACACACTCAGGGAATCGCCGTCGGGATCCTTGTCGTTGCCCAGCAGACCCGGTGCGACGACGGTCAGCGGCTGGTTGGGGCGGGTGCTATAACTGTCGCTATTGGCAACCGGGTTGCGGTTGATCGGAACAGCGGCTAGTGCCGGGGAAAGTGCAGCGGAAAAAGCGCTTGCGCCAAAGACGCTGGACTCCGCCAGACTGTCTGGCGCGCTCGTATCAAGCAACGACGCCAGACTCGGGCTCGTCGCGCTCCGCGCATTGGTGCCGTCGTCGCGCCCCGCAGACAGGTACTCGTCGCGCGAGACGATCGTCTCAGCACCACCATCCCGGGAAAAAGGCTGGGTCGACGCCGTGGGGTCGCCGTTGAACAACCAACCGAAGCGATTGTGGCCATGCTTCTTCATGAGATCTCCTTGCGAAACAGCGCGTCAACAGGGCATAAGCAATTCCGTCGCAGTATAAGAAAAATCAGCAAGCAAATTTCGCACCATACTCTTATATTGCTGCTTTAATGTACTTTGCAATCTTTCCCCGCCACCTAGTGTAAAGGATACCGACACCTCGCAGCGCCCGCTGCACAGAGACGCACCACTTCGCCGCATGGGCGAGGTGACATCGCCGACCGATCCACAGGACCTCAAATACGAATCGCCTCGTCAAGAGTGATGTCTACCATCAGGTCGTTCGAAAGGTCCTCCAGCTCGCTGGTGAGCGCCCTCACGTCAAACGTCGACGAGGCGGTCAGCTCGACGCTCGCATGGAACAGCATTCCGGCGGACATCGGTGCGCTGGCCGTGTAGGTGCTCAGATCCTCGACATTGAGTGCGTGCCGGGCAAGGACTTGCGAGACCTCGCGCACGATGCCGATGCGGTCGTGACCAACCAGCGAAAGCTTCAGCCGCCGATTGCCAGCCTGCGCCACAGGCGAGTGGGAGACCTCGGAAGTGACGCGAAGACCGGGCAAGGCGGCGAGCGCGTCGGTAAGGGCAACGAGTTGTTCCTCGGGAACGCTGACGCAGACGATACCCGCAAACTTGCCGGACAGATTCGACATCGACGACTCCAGCCAGTTGCCGTGATGCAGACTGACGGCAGTGGCAAGCTGTTCGACGAGACCTGGGCGATCATCGCCAATAACGGTCAGAACAAGGGAAACGCTCATGGGCTGCTCCTGGCAAGGTGAGCGCTCATTCTACCCTTTGCCGTTTGCCGGATCGCGGCTCGCGTCGTTCAAGTCCCGCAGCTTGAACGAGCGGCCCGCTGCGCTGAAGAACCGGCGGCAGCCCTTGCCCTGCACCGGCGGCCGAGCCGCCGCCGGCACGCTCACTTGCCCGCGCAACTCACTCGTCGCGACGCGGACCTGCGCCCTTGTCTGCGGCAGCGGCCAGACCGCCAGGCGCCGCACCGCCGATGTCGACACGCCAGCAGCCACCGCTCTCGCTGACGTGCATGGCTACCGGTAGGAAGGCGCCGATCACCGCCAGATTGGTCAACAGGTGGCTCGACGGTTTGCCGGTGCTGAAGCTGCCGCTGCCGGCCAGCGCCAGCGGCAACACCAACTGATCCGCGAGGTGCTCGCCAACCCCGCCCGGGCTGTCAAGATAGCCGCGGACAGCTTTGGCGACCCGGTCGGCAACATGTTCGGCGCTGACGCCGCGCGCGCCAAAGCCGGTAAAGACTTCGTGCACGGCGGCATGCTCGAGGTCGACGAGCAGGGCGTTGCCCGGACCTTCTTGATGCGGCAGGACGCGGCATTCGCCCTGAAGTTGCGGAATGCGCCGCGCGAGTTGCGTCAGTTCGCGGCGGGCGACGTCGTGCGGCACACCGGCGACGATGGCGGTCGCGCGCGTGCCTTGCCAGGCGCCACGCTCGAGCAGCGTCAGGCCAAGCGGCTTGCCGGGCGCAACCTCGGCGCGCACCTGACCGCCGCCGGCAGGATAGAAGCCGTGGCGCAGCAGCTCGATCTTGGTCTGCACGCCCATCCGCCGCAGCAGCGGTAGCCAGGCGCGGATCAGGAAGTCGGCCGGCGGTGCGGCCGGGTTGTGCGTACCGCCGCTGACCGTTACCGTTGCCGGGCGGTCGGCATACCATAGCGCCGGCAGGACGGTCTGCAGAACGAGCGTGCAACTGCCGGCGCTGCCGATGGCAAAATGGTAGTCGCCGCCGCGCAGCGCGCCCGGTGCGAAGAACAGCGACTGCGAAGCGGGCGAAGCGCCTTCGACGTGTGCGCCCGAAATCGTCGCCGCCGCCTGCACGGCGGTGAGGTGCTGACGCAGCAGGCCGGGTCTGGCCCGCCCGGCACGAATGCGTTCGAGGCGGAAGGCCCGGCCGCTGATCATCGACAGCGTCAGCGCGCTGCGCAGAATCTGCCCGCCGCCTTCGCCTTGCGCGCCGTCGAGGGTGATCGTTTCCATGTTGTTCGATGGCTTCCTGGTTACTGGTTACTGGTTACTGGTTACTGGTTACTGGTTACTGCTTACTGGGTAGCGCCCTTGAAGCGCAAACCGTCATCTCGACCATAAGCGATCGAGGAGAAAAGCTCAGCGCCCTTGCCGACGATAGTCGAGACTGCGCACCGCGCGCAGCGGGCGCAGGGGTCCATCGTCACTGCCGGTGCCTCGCCGCCGACCGACCGATGGTTCAGCCCTTCACACACACCACCTGCCGCAGGGTATGCACCACTTCGACCAGCGAGCGCTGCGCGTGCATCACCGCGTCGATGTCCTTGTAGGCCATCGGGATCTCGTCGATGACGTCCTTGTCCTTGCGGCATTCGACGTGTGCGGTGGCGCGTTCCTGATCGGCGACGGTAAAGCGGCGGCGGGCTTCGTTGCGGCTCATGACGCGGCCGGCGCCGTGGCTGCACGAGCAGAACGACTCCGGGTTGCCGAGGCCGCGCACGATGTAGCTGCGCGCGCCCATCGACCCGGGGATGATGCCCAGTTCGCCCTGCCGGGCCGATACCGCGCCCTTGCGGGTGACGAAGATCTCGGCGCCGAAGTGCGTTTCTCTCTGCACGTAGTTGTGATGACAGTTCACCGCTTCGACGTCGACAGCGAAAGGTTTGCCGATCGCCGTGCGCGCGGCGGCGATCAGGTTGGCCATCATCGCCGCGCGGTTGTGGCGGGCGTAGTCCTGCGCCCAGGCGACCGCCTCGACATAGTCGGCGAAGTGCGCGCTGCCTTCTTCGAGATAGGCCAGGTCGCGGTCCGGCAGCCTGGCGAGATGTTGCCGCATGTCCGCCTGCGCCAGTTCGATGAACGTGCAGCCAATGGCGTTGCCGACGCCGCGCGACCCGGAGTGCAGCATCAGCCACACGCGCTGGGCCTCGTCGAGGCACACCTCGATGAAGTGATTGCCGGTGCCCAGCGTACCCAGGTGCTTGTGGTTGTTGGTGCTCTTCAGGCGCGGGTATTTCTCGACGAGGCGCTGGAAGCGCGGCAACAACACCGCCCAGTGCGCGTTGACCAGATCCGGCGGGTTCTCCCAGCTGCCTTCGTCACGCCGGCCGCGGCCGACCGTGCGCCCGTGCGGGACGGCGCGCTCGATGGCACTGCGCAGGCCATGCAGATTGTCGGGCAGGTCGGCGGCGTCCAGCGTCGTGCGCGTGGCGATCATTCCGCAGCCGATGTCCACGCCCACCGCCGCCGGGATGATCGCGCCGCGCGTCGGGATGACGCTGCCTATCGTCGAGCCCTTGCCGAGATGCACATCCGGCATCACCGCCAGATGGCGGAAGATGAAAGGCAGGCGCGCGGTATTGATCAACTGCTGACGCGCTTCCTCCTCGACCGGCACGCCTTCGGTCCACATCTTGATCGGCGCCGCGCCGGGCACCCGGAGGGTTTCGATCGACGCTTCCGGGGTGATCCCCTGTTCCATGGTTTGCTCCTTTCTCTTGCGGCGCACACCGCGATGTTACGGCAAACGCCGTAGTCGGCCCTGGCGGCCGACACCTTGCCTGCAGTCCATGCTGGCTCGTCCCGGCGCGCTACTTGCGGCCGATCTTCACCAGACCGTTCAGCACCTCGTCGAGCCCACCGAACACCGAGATCCGGTCGATCCGCTCGGCGACCCGCTCCAGCGTTTCCAGCTCCTTCAGGCGCAGTGCGGTCGGGTTGTCTTCCATGACCTTGGCGGTGTTCAACAAGGAGCGCGTCGCCGCCGTTTCCTCGCGCCGGCGGATGACGTTCGCCTCGGCCGACTTCTGCGCCTCGACGACCTGCGCCAGGATGGTCTTCATCTCGCCCGGCAGGACGATGTCCTTGACGCCGACCGCGCCGACCTCGATGCCGAAGCCGTCGAGTTTGCGCGCGACATGCGCGCTCACCACCTCGTCGATGATCTGCTTGTTGTCCAGCAGCTCGTCCACCGAACGCGTTCCGACAGCGGCGCGCAAGCCAAACTGCAGTTCGCGATACAGATGCTCGACCGGCTTGTTGAGGCTCGCAAAAGCACGCAGCACGTCGGTGTAACGCCAGGTCGCCGCCAGATTCAGGCGCAGGCCCACCTTGTCGCGCGAGAGGATTTCCTGGCCGCCGACTTCCATGGTCTGCAGGCGGGTATCGACCAGTTCGACCTGCACGTCGCGATTGAACCGCCAGAAGGCCGCCAGACCGGGCTGCAGCAAGCGCGCCACCTGGCCATCGACCTTGAGCACGCCCAGGTGGTAAGCCGGTACCGGCAGCAGGAGCACCCCAGCGAGTCCGCCTACCGGCCGGGCGCGCAGGTTCGGCTGCGTCAGCCGTGCGGCAAGCGCCGGGGCCAGCGCCGTTTCCCCGGCCAGGTCGATACACTCCAGGCGATGCGCCACCAGTCCCTTCCAGAAGCAGGCGCGCACGCCGGGCGGCAGGATCTCCACCAGAACCTCGTTCTCGTAGCGCAGACCGGCCTGATCCTCGCCGAGAACCATGTACTCGAAGTGCTCGGCGACGGTTTGCGGTTGCTGCCGCTGCAGGTAGTCGACGAGATTGAGGTCGCTCATCGCCGCGTCGAGTTTCCACACCTGCAGCGCCAGACGGCGCAGCGGATCGACGAAGTAATGGCGTCCGGCCGTGAGCAGGCGATCGAAGTCGCCGTCGCGCAGCAAGACGCCGCATTCGTTCTTCTTCACCACAAAACGTCGCAACATGACTTGTCCTTTCTTCTTGTCATCGATTTGCCGGTGCGCACCGAGTTGCCGGGGCCACCCTTCCGGGACTGGCGGGGGAGCACGCGGGGCGTTGCGGCGGGCTCGCCGCCGGCGTGCAGCGCACGCTCGCGACCTTGCCGACCGCCTGCGCCACCGGCGCCCTGCCGGCAATCCGGGGCAGGTGCCGAAGCAACCCGGTGACGGGTGCTTGCGCACACCGCGACCGGCGGGTCTTGCAATTGCACTGTCAGACGACAGGTTTTGGAGCGGGAGTCGAACCCGCGACACACCGCCGAAACGGTTGCTCTACCCATTGAGCTATCCAGTGGCTGGCGGGCCGGGAATCGAACCCGGCGGGACTCACCAGAGCCCGCCACTCGAGCGTGTGCGCCACGGCGGCATGCACGCCAACGACAGATCGAAACCCGGTTGCCGTGCACCGGCGGGGTCTGCAGCCCCGACCCGTGGGCCATTGCGGCGCCTGCGCGCTCGGCTATTGCTTAGCGAATGCCATGCCAGGCGTGAGCGGCCTCTGCGAGATCGTGCAAGTCCCTGTGGGAAAACGACAAACCTCTCGCCGACCGGCAGCCGTCTTGTCGCCGCCAGCCTGTATCAATAGAATCTACGCTAATGGTTTAGCTGGAGAGATAAGGCTGTGAAGAAGACAGTGGTCATCGGCTTCCTCGGCACGCAACTCGACTACGGTGGACGGGGAGCTGAGCGCTGGGCGAAGTGGCGCCCGACGGTGGCGGCTTGCCAACAGGAGGACTTGCTGGTGCACCGTCTCCACCTCCTGCACGACGATCGCAGTCGTGGTCTGGCCGAGAGGGTCGCTCTGGACATCGCCGCCGTATCGCCGGAAACGGAGGTCTGCCGGGTCGAAATCGGTTTGCACGATCCGTGGGACTTCGAAGAGGTGTACACCACCCTGCACGATTTCGCCCGCGCCTATCCCTTCGATACCGAGCAGGAAGACTATCTGATCCATATCACGACCGGCACGCACGTCGCGCAGATCTGCTGGTTCCTGCTCGCCGAAGCGCGCTTTCTGCCGGCGCGCCTCCTGCAGATGTCGCCGCCGCGCAAGAAGGAGGTGGCCGGTGGTGCCGGGACCTACGCGATCATCGACCTCGACCTGTCGCGCTACGACAAGATCGCGCAGCGGTTTCGCCACGAACAGGCGGACACGCTGGCCTTCCTGAAATCCGGCATCGCGACGCGCAGCGCCGCTTTCAACGCGATGATCGAGCGCCTCGAACGCGTCGCAGGACGGTCGCGGGCACCGCTGCTGCTGGTCGGCCCGACCGGCGCCGGCAAGTCCTTTCTCGCTCGCCGGGTCTATGAACTGAAACGACAACGGCAACGGCTCGGCGGCCGGTTTGTCGAGGTCAACTGCGCGACCTTGCGCGGCGACGCGGCGATGTCCACCCTTTTCGGGCATGTGCGCGGCGCCTTCACCGGCGCCCAGAGCGAACGCCCGGGCTTGTTGCGCGCGGCCGATGGCGGCCTGCTGTTCCTCGACGAGATCGCCGAACTCGGTCTCGACGAGCAGGCTATGCTGCTCAAGGCGGTCGAGGAAAAGCGCTTTTTCCCGCTCGGCAGCGACCGTGAGTCGGGCAGCGATTTTCAGCTCATCGCCGGCACCAACCGCGATCTGCGCCGCTGCGTCGCCGACGGTCGTTTTCGCGAAGACCTTCTGGCGCGCATCAACCTGTGGACATTCGAGCTGCCCGGCCTTGCGGCGCGCGTCGAAGACATCGAACCGAACCTGGACTTCGAACTCGGGCGTCATGCGCGCGAGCAGGCGCAGCAGGTCCGCTTCAATGCCGAAGCGCGACGGCTCTTCCTGGCTTTCGCGTGCTCGCCGCAAGCGCTCTGGCGCGGCAACTTCCGCGAGCTGTCGGCATCGGTGACGCGCATGGCGACGCTCGCCGAAGGCGGACGAATCAACGAAGTCGATGTCGGCGAAGAGATCGCCTGCCTGCGCCGCGCCTGGTCCGACGCCGGCGGCGATGACGCCGCCCGCCAACTCCTCGGCGACGGCGCCGAGGCGCTCGACCTGTTCGACCGAGGCCAACTCAACCTGGTGATCGACGTCTGCCGCCGCTCCGGCAGTCTCTCGGAAGCGGGTCGCCAGCTGTTCGCCGTTTCACGCCTGCAGAAAAGCCAGGCCAATGACGCCGATCGACTGCGCAAGTACCTGACCCGATTCGGCCTCGACTGGAACGGAGCCTCCTCGACTTCGGCCGCTCGCACATCCTCGTGAGAGCGTCGCTGGCGATGCTGGAGCCAAGCAACGCGCCACCAGCACACTCGTCGCGCGCGCCCTGCTCCCTGCGCGCCTGCCCACATCCGTCGCGGACATCGCCTTTACAGGACGAACGCCGCGAGCAACAATCCGTGCAAGAGGCGCCCGCCTCCCAGGCAGACTACCGTCAAGGAGCCCTGTTCATGTTCAGCCAGGCCACCTTCAACTTCCTCGACGAACTTGCGGCGAACAACGCGCGCGCCTGGTTTGAAGCCAACCAGACGCGCTACGAAGCGCTGGTTCGCGAACCGGCGCTGACCTTCATCGCAGCGATGGCGCCCGAGCTGGAAAAGTTCGCTCCGCAGTTCCGCGCCGAGCCGCGCAGGACGGGCGGCTCGCTGATGCGCGTGCACCGCGACACGCGCTTTGCCCGCGACAAGCGTCCCTACAAGACCAACATCGGCATCCAGTTCCGCCATGAAGCCGGCAAGGATGTTCATGCGCCGGGCTTCTACCTGCACATCGCGACCGACGGATGCTTTTTCGGCGCCGGTTGCTGGCATCCGGAGTCGGCGATCCTCGCAGTCATCCGCGCGCGCATCACGGATCATCCGGAGCGCTGGTTTGCCGTACGCGACGACGAGCAGTTCGCCGCGCACTGGACGCTGGCCGGCGAGAGCCTGAGGCGCCCGCCGCGCGGCTATGCCGTCGACCACCCGGCGATCGACGACATCAAGCGCAAGGACTTCATCGCGCTGGCCCCGCTGTCGTTCGCCGAAGCCACGGACGTGGATCTGACCAGGCTTGCCGCGCAACGCTTTGCCGCCGCCGCGCCGCTGATGGCGTTCCTCTGCGAGGCGCAGGGGGTCGCCTACTGAGCGGTCGGCAAGGCGCGTGGCGGGGGCCATACCCCCAGTTCGCGTCCTCGAACGAAGCGAAGAACCGATGAACCGGTCAGCGATTCTTCTTCATGCCGGCTCTGCCATCGGTCATGTGACACGTTCAGTCGACGCGACGTCGGCCCGGTGCCCGGCAATTTGGTATCGACGCCTTCGCGCCCCTCACGGGCTTGCGGAGGATCGGCAGGCGATAAAGTCACAGGGCACCTATCCGCTGCGTCTGTCCAGTGTGATCAACGCCGAGCTTGCGCGCTGCGCCACACCCGATGGCACGAGCTTCAACCAGTTCGTGGCAACCACCGTCGGCAAGAAACCTAACCGAAAGGCAGGCGTCGCCTCCTGCCCGTCCGGTCGCCTCGGCGCAGGACCGCCGCGTGCCATCCCTCAAGGCGGCGAGGGAGTCGGCTCGCGCACATGCCGGCTGTCAAGCAGTCGCCCCAATCCCGAACCGCAAGCGACGGCCCGTTGCGGCAAGAGCGCCCAGCAGCACCAACCCCAACGTGCCGGGCTCCGGAACTCTCAGATTGGCGGTGACGTCCACCAAGAAACCTCCCGAGGTGGCGCCAAAGATCAGCGTGTGCGGACCGGCTGACAAGCCTTCCACGGCGACCCAGTAACCGTCCGAGACGGCGTCATAACTGCCCTTGGGCGCACCGAAGAGGTTGTCGTCGGGCAGGGCGACCGAAAAGAACGCACTGCTGGTCTGCCGAAACCCGGATGCTCCTGCGGCAAGCAGGTTCAGGCCGTCCAGGGTTGCCGTGAGAGCGGTCGCGTCGTCGATGAATGGGCTTACCCGCGCCAGCGCGCATGCGACGGAACCAGCACACTCGGGAGGCGGAGTCTCGATAAAGAGATTGTTGATGACTGGGAAAAAGATTGGCCGGCCCGCCGGCACGGCGAACGTCCGCACGGTAGGCTCTCCGAAGATGCTACCCGCCACGAAGAAGACCGGACCGTTGTTCCCCACCTGAGCGAACACGCCGTCCTCGTCCAGCAGGGGGTTACCCGAGTTCGGAGCCCCCAGCGCCCACCGCCACCACTCCTGCGACAGCTCCAGTTGACTTTTCTCCGCAACGGGCTGGTCCGGTGCGACGACCACGAAGGCCTGCGCAAATCCCATGGCGCCAAACAGCAGCATCGCTGCAGCAACATCTCGAACGAATCGTTTCATGGTGCTTCCTCTCTTCACTTTGGTTGAAACGAGAACGCGCGCTACAGCGCGTCCTCACTGGGAGGGACTACGGGTCGATCTTGGCACCTTCACTATCTCGATGCCTCGCCCGGACTACGGACTGTTGCCCGAACACCCTCCTTTCCCAAGTTCAGGGAGGCGCCAACAGCTTCGCGTGCTTGAACCGCCGAGAGCAGAAAGCCCATGACGCCAACTACACTATAGAAACCCCATCAAGCGGTGTCAATGTCAAATAGTTCCCAAGAGCCCCTGATGAATCACCGGAAGCGAATCGCGCCGCTCAGGCCGTGTGGTCGTCCCACGACGGGGCAGCACCGATAGCCTTGTTTCGGCTTCGTCGTGGGGCTGGCGTTGTAGTCCAAGCCATCACGCTGGCAATCCCGCTCGACAGCCCTTAGGCGGCGGGCCTCCTTGATCCGGATGACCCCCTGCGCACCGGATCTCCCGGTGATCGTCAGCGGGGCCGGAGGACCCCTCGGCTTCACCGCGGCATGGATGCTGGTGTCGTCGGCCGCGATGCTAATCTTCATGCCTTCCGCCGTACCGGCGATCGTCAAGGGGCTGACCGGCCCTGGACCATCGCCAAATCCATGCTGATGGTCATCCTGCTGCCGCTGCTGCCCGGGATGGCGATCCTGCGGGCATTGCAAACGCTGGCCATCCGACTTCAGCCTTTCATCGGCAGGACGACGGGCGTGGCCACGCTACTCCTAGCGGTCTTGAGTGTCCTCGTGCCCGGTGACGACTTGAGCGGGGCCAAGGGACATCTCGCCGTCGCCGCGCAGCTAGTTTCCTTCCAGATCGTCACCACCCTACCCTACTGGTTCGGGTTTGGCTTGCCGCACGAGGAGAAGATCGTTCTCAGCGCCGGGACTGAGCCTGCCTCGTCCGACCAAGGGGGGCGAAGCTCCAGGGCAAACTCGTTCGTCGGACACCAGATGTGGTCGGGCAGGCGCATCTCGCACCACATTGCGCGCACCGCGAGCCCCTTCAGGAATCGCACCACGGCAAGGACCGAGTGCACCGGATCGACTGCACCTCGCCGCACGGCATCAGCCCCGGCATCAGCCCCGGCGCCGGCACGGTTTGGAGCATTGGCGCATCGACCCGGTGGACCCACCTGCGCTTCGCTCCTCGGTGTTTTGGCTCCCGTTCGGGCGAAAGAAACAAGGCCGTATCTCGCCGCCCCTGCCCGATGGTGCGGACCTGTTGTCGGCGACCGAATCGAGTGGAGTTGCGCCGTGCGCGACAGCGAGGGTGCGCTGGAACTCGCGAACCGGCGCCAACGGCGGATATGCACGCCGCTTGCCGATGCTCGTCATGGCCGGACTCGGGCGAATCGCCCGCCGGTTGACGAATTCATGCTAGATTGATGCGTTTGAATCGCCAGACGTGCAGCACTTCGGCCTTTTATTGAAAGGCGCATCCTGTGCCTGCCGATGCCCTCCTTCGCCGGAAAGGACTCCTCCCATGGATGCACCACACGAGACCGATCGCGAACTGGAAAAGCGAGTCGCCGCCCGCCTGCTCGATGTCTTCGTCCGCACCGGCCTCGTCCTGGCGCTCGTGCTGCTGTGCTACCACTTCTTCTCGCCGTTCCTGACGATGATGCTGTGGGCGCTGATCCTGGCAGTCACCATCTATCCGCTGCACGAGATGCTGGCCGGGCGAATCGGCGGCAAACAGGGACTCGCGTCGACGCTGATCGTGCTGGTCGCCATCGCCGTGATCGTCACGCCGACGATCATGCTCGCCAGCCAGTTCGGCGACTCTGTCCATGAACTGGTCAAAGGTGTCCGCGACAACACGCTCGAGGTGCCGGCACCGTCCGAGAAGGTCGCTGCCTGGCCGGTCGTCGGCAAGAAGGTGCATGCCATCTGGTCGCAGGCGCACGACGATCTGCCGGCCCTGGTCAAGAGCATGCAGCCCAAGATCGGCGAGCTTGCGACCAAGGCACTTGGCATCGTCGCCGGCCTGGGCGGCGGCCTGCTGATGTTCGTCCTCGCGTTCATCGTCGCCGGCATCATGATGGCTTACGGCGAATCGGGCGCCCAGGCAATGCAGGCCATCTTCGAGCGCGTCTTCGGCCTGGCCCGCGGCAAGGAGTTCACCAACCTGTCTAGCGCGACGGTGCGCGCCGTCGCCTCAGGCGTCATCGGCATCGCCTGTATCCAGGCGCTGCTCATCGGCGTCTCGCTGATGATCGCCAGCGTCCCGTTCGCCGGCCTGCTGGCCGTGATCGTCCTCGTTCTAGGCGTCGCGCAGTTGCCGGCGCTGCTGGTCACACTGCCGGTGATCGGCTGGATCTGGGCGAGCGGCGACTACGCCACCGTCCCGGCCGCCGCCTACAGCGTGCTGCTGGTCGTCGGCGGCATGGCCGACAATGTGCTGAAGCCGATCATGCTCGGCCGTGGCGTCGATGCGCCGATGCCGGTGATCCTGATCGGGGCGCTCGGCGGCATGGCGACCAGCGGCATTCTCGGCATGTTCATCGGCGCGACGGCGCTGGCCCTGGGCTACCAGATTTTCATGCGCTGGGTGGATGACAACCCCGAGCGGGTGCGCCAGCAGGCTGCCGGCGACTCGCCTTCCGTCGCCGGCTGAGCCGGTGTGGCAAGGCCTTGCCGGCGTAGCTGGCCGGCGCCTGCTCGCCATGGCTGGAGCCGTGCTCCTCGGGGGCTGCGCGGCGGTCGGACCCGACTTCAAGCGTCCCGCAGTTTCGTGGTTGCCTGGCTGGTCGGGCGGCTCGCTCGATTCGCTGAACGCTGAACAGCGCGGCAAGCCGCGCGCGCAGACCGAGGAGTGGTGGCGCAACTTCAGTGACCCGGTGCTGGACCAGCTGATTGCTGAGGCCCAGCGCGTCAATCCCAATGTGCGAACCGCCGGGATGCGCATCCTGGAAGCGCGCGCGCAGCTGATGATTGCCGGCAGCCTGCTCTATCCGCAGCAACAGCAGATCACCGGCACGGTTCTGCGCACCGGCGAGGAACGGTCAAGCGGGCCGGACAGCGCCCTGACCGCGTACAACGCCGGCCTGGCGATCGGTTGGGAAATCGATTTCTGGGGCAAGTTCCGGCGAAGCGTCGAGGCCGCTGATTCCGGCTACTTCGCCAGCATCGCGCAGTACGACGACCTGCAGGTGTTGATGGCGGCGCAAGTCGCCACCTTTTACTGCGCGATCCGCACCCTCGAGCTGCGGTTGCAGATCGCCCATCAGAATGCCGCGTTGCAGAAGCGCAGCCTGGAGATCACCGAGCGCCTGTTCAAGCACGGCAACGACTCCGAGCTCGACGTGCAACAGGCCAAGGCCCAGTACTTGGCCACGCTGTCCACGATTCCGCAGCTCGAGGGCAGCCTGCGGCAAACCCAGAATGCACTCGGCGTGGTGCTTGCCAGGCCGCCCGGGCCACTGTCCGAAATGGCGGACGGCAAGAACACGATCCCGCAGGCAGAACTCGGGGTCATCGTCGACCTGCCGGCCGATCTGCTGCGGCGCCGCCCCGACGTGCGCGCGGTCGAGATGCAACTGGCGGCCCAGTCCGCGCTGATCGGGGTAAGCGTGGCCGATCTCTATCCATCGATCGCCCTGCTCGGCTCGCTCGGCCTGTCGGCCACGTCACTGTCCGGGTCGCCACGGACGCTCGCCTGGGGAGTTGGTCCCAGCCTCGTCTGGAACGTCTTCGATCATGGGCGGCTGACCGGTGAGGTGCTTGTACAGGATGCCCGCTTCCAGCAACTCTACGAACAGTATCACGGAGCAGTCCTGCAGGCGGCGCGCGAGGTCGATGACGCAGCGGTGGGGTTTGCCAAGAACCGCGAACAGGTCCCCATTCTCGAAGAAGCGGTCAAGGCCGCGAAGCGCTCGCTGGCGATTGCCAGCATCCAGTACCGCGAGGGCCTGGCCAACTTCGAGCGGGTGCTCGATTCGCAGCGAACGCTGTTCAGTCAGCAGGAACGCCTGGTGAGCAACCGGGGCAACGTCGCGCAGAGTCTGGTCGCCCTGTACAAGGCGATGGGCGGCGGCTGGCAGGCGGGGCGTGGCCGCCCGCTACTGGACGACGCGACCCGAGAAACCATGGGTGAGCGCAGCGACTGGCGGGAGTTGCTGCGGGAACCGCTGCCGGCGCCTGACGCTGGCCCGCAACTGATCGGACCCGGGACGGACGAGCAATGAGTGACGAAGCAATGAAGCGGGACGAAACTCCAGCCGGCGTGGCCCCCGAAGAATCTTCCGCACCACCCGGGAAAGGAACGCGGGTCGGCGCGACCATCGTGCTGGCGCTGATCGCCGCCAGCCTGCTCTGGTATTTCGCTGCTGACCGTCTGACCCCGCACACCTCGCAGGCCCGGGTGCAGGCCTTCGTCGTGCCGGTGGCCACCGAGGTGGCGGGCAAGGTGCTGGCGGTGCACGTCAAGAACAACGACAACGTCCAGCACGGGCAGCCGCTGTTCGATATCGACCCCAGCCAGTACCAGATCGCGTTGCAGCGCAGTCGCTCGGACTACGAGTCGGTACGCCGTTCGGTCAATGCCTCGGTGGCGACCGTGGAAGCCGCGCGCGCCTCGCTGCAGGCGGCACAGGCCAACCAAATCAAGGCCGACAAGGATGCGACGCGGCAGGAAGCGCTCTACGCCGAGGATCCCGGTGCGATATCGGTGCGCCGACTGGAGGTCGCGCAGGCCACCCGAATCGAAGCGCACAGCAAGGAAAAGGCCGCCGAGGCCGACCTGCGCAAGGCCCAGGAAGCCGCCGGCGACGCCGGTGACGACAACGCGCAGTTGCGTAGCGCGCGTTCGGCGACCGAGAAGGCCGAGTTGGATTTGGCGCGCACCAGGGTGGTCGCCCCCGGCCGCGGTCTGGTGACCGACCTGCGCACCGACGTCGGCCACTTTGCTCAGGCCGGCACACCGGCGATGACGCTGATCGCGATCCACGACCTCTGGATCAACGCTGACATGACCGAGAACAACCTCGGCAATATCGACCCCGGCGACGAGGTAGCCATCGTCCTCGACGTGCTGCCCGGTGAGGTACTGAAGGGCCGGGTACGCAGCATCGGTAGCGGCGTCAGCTCCGGCCAGCAGGCGCAGGCGGGAACACTGCCGACGATCCAGAACAGCCGCGACTGGCTGCGTCAGGCGCAGCGTTTCCCGGTGACGGTCGAGTTCGACGCTGCGGAACGCGAACGTCTGCAACGCGTACGCATTGGCGGTCAAGCCGAGGTCATGGTGTTCACCGGCGACAACTTCGTCATGAATCTGCTCGGCGCAGGCTACATTCGGCTGATGAGTTGGCTCTCCTACCTCTACTGAGCGGACCATGATCGCCCCGGCGGACAAGGCGGTCCTGCGGCTGGCGATCGGCCTCGGCCTGGCCGTGCTGTTCGCCTACGGCTTCGCGCTGCAGATGCCCCACGTGGTCTGCCTGATGGCCATGATGCTCTTGTGCAAGCCGGGTCCGCCAATCCCGCCGGTCAAGGCGGCGGCCATGGCCCTGCTGCTCGCCGGGCTGTTGGTAACGGGGGTGCTGATGGTCCCCCTGCTGGAAAACTACGCCCTGGCCGGAATCTTGCTGACCGGCGCGATCCTTTACGCGCTGTTCTTCTTCGGGATTCGCACCGGCAACCCGCTGACCATGCTTCTGGTCGTCGCGTTCACGCTGATCCCGGTCGCCGGGGTGGCCGAGCAGGCGCTGGTCACGATCATCAGCATGACCATCGCCGTCGGGATCGCCGTCGGCAGCCTGGTCAGCGGCTTTTCGCATGCCTTTTTTCCCGACGCTGCGGCTGCAAAGGCGGCCAAGGCATCGCCCCCCAGCCGCGAGACGGCGAGCTGGATCGCGCTCCGCGGCACGCTGGTGGTGATGCCGGTGTTCGTTCTGGCGCTCACCGACCCCTCGTTCTATCTGGCGGCGATCATGAAAGCCGCTGCTCTTGGCCAGCAGGCGGTTCGACCGACACGCGTTCGGCCGGGCGCGAACTGGTGGGATCAACCCTGATGGGGGCGGCGATGGCCCTGGCCGTCTGGTTAGGCCTGTCGCTCTGGCCCAGCCTGTGGATGCTGATGCTGTGGATGATGGCGGCTGCCCTGTGGGCTGGCGCACGGCTCTTCAGAGTCAGGCGCACGCTTCTCCCGCCCGTTTTCTGGAGCGATGCCCTGGTGACCATGCTGATTCTGCTCGGGCCGGCGATCGAGGACAGTGCCGACGGCACGGGTGTGCTCGCAGCGTCCGCCGTTCGTGTCGGCCTGTTCGTCGGCGTCGCGCTCTACGCTTGGGCTACGGTATGGTTGCTCGAACGCTGGCGCGCGTCGACAAGCGAAGCCCTGTTTTTTCACAACGGCTGATGGAGGTAAGCGGCATGACCTTGATCAATCTGGCGATCGGCTTGCTGATCATGATGGGGTGTCTGATCCTGCAGGTCACCTTCACTCTCTGGAGCGTCCTCCACGCCATGCGTCATTCGGGCGAACCGGGATCCGGCATTACACTGCTGGCGGGAATTCGCACGCTGTTGATGGCGATGGTGATCATGATGCTCGGCAATTTCCTGCAGATCATGCTGTGGGGCACCCTGTTCTTCTGGCTCGGGGCGTTCACCGCTTTCCATCAGGCCGTATACCACTCGGGAGTCAATTTCACCTCGCTCGGCTATGGCGACGTGGTCATGAGTGCCGACTGGAAACTCCTTGGTCCGCTCGAGGCACTCAATGGCATCCTGATGCTCGGCCTGACCAGCGCGGGCCTGCTGGGCATCCTGCAGCACCTGACCAGAGAGAAACCGCACGCGCGCGAGCATCGGGATTGAGTCGCGCACGCCCGCGTAGCGCCGACGAGCGCAGGGGGTTGCACGGGGAGCCGCCCGCACCGCGGCGGCGATCGTCGTCGCCACCCCCCGCCGTACCGTTTCCGGGAACGCTGCCCTTCCTCCGAGGATCACCGCACCATCTCGGTCAGGTCACCATCCTTGGCGTTGCGCCGTAGCGCGCGAGCGTGGCCTCGCCGGGTACCACGATCGTCTATCCGTAGCGCCCCTCGATGTAGTCCGCCGTTTCCTTGTGGGCAGGTGTGACGAACAACTCGTCGGTCCGTGAATGTTCGACTACCCTGCCCATCAGCATGAACACGCACTCTTCGCTGGCGCGTCGCGCCTGCGCCATGTTGTGGGTGACGATGAGAATCGTGTACTGGCCGCGCAGCTCCCAAAGCAGTTCCTCGACCGCTTCGGTGCCCTTGGGATCGAGCGCCGAGCAGGGCTCGTCCATCAACAGCATCTTCGGCTTCACCGGCAGCAGGCGCGCGATGCAGAGCTTCTGCTGCTCCTCCAGGGAGAGTTCGGTGGCCTTGCGCTTCAGTTGGTCCTTCACCTTGTCCCACAGCAGCACCTGACGCAGCGACTGCTCGACGATCTCGTCGGGAGTACCCTGGTGTACGTCGCCGCCACCCTTGGCATGCAACCGGTGGCTGAACAGAATGTTGTCGCGAATCGAAATGGGTAGCGGGTTCGGGCGCTGAAAAACCATCCCCACCTGCTTGCGCACCTGCACCAGTTCGACGTGGGGGTCGTAAATGTTCTCACCCATGACATGGATGCTGCCCTCGATGCGAACGTACCCGAGGCGCTCGTTGATGCGGTTGACGCTGCGCAGGAAGGTGCTCTTGCCGCACCCGGAAGGCCCGATCATCGAGGTGATCATGCCTTGCCGGATGCGCAGATCGACATCGTAGAGCGCCTGGAAGGTCCCGTACCACAGGTTCAGTCGCTGGCTGTCGATCGCGTGCTGGGGCGTCGGCTGCGGGAGCGCAGCGGTCTGCTCGGTATTCATAGTGGATCATGTCCTTGGTAGGCAATTCTGAAATCGCCGGGGGAGCCGGCGCGTGTGCGCTGCTTGCCCGCCGGCGCCGTCGGGCTAGCCGAATCTTCCCTCGACGTAGTCGCGCGTCCTCTGGTCTTTGACCTCGCCGGTGAACAGGTCTTCGGTGACGCCCACCTCGACACATTCGCCGTTGAGAAAGAAGGCGGTTCGATCGGCGAGGCGCCGGGCCTGCTGCACCAGATTGGTGACCAGGAGAATCGTCACTTCCTGGCGCAACTCCTTGAGAACGTCCTCGATGCGCATCGTGGTGACTGGATCGACGGCGATCGAGAACTCGTCGAGCATCAACAGATCGGGTTCCTGCGACAGCGCTCTGGCGATCGTCAGGCGCTGCTGTTGACCACCCGACAGCAGGCTGCCAAGAGCCTGCAAGCGATCCTTGACTTCGTCCCAGAGGGCCGCGCGGGTCAGACAACGCTGCACGATGACGTCCAGGTCCGCCTTGTTGTTGATCCCGCGCAGCCGGGGCGACAGGGCCACGTTGTCGTATACCGTCATCGGCAGACCCACCGGCAGCGGAAAGACGACACCGATGCGGCTGCGCAGGGCATAGATGTTTTTCAATCGACTCGTATCGCGACCGTTGAAACGGATCTCGCCGTCCACCTTCATCCCCGAGGTGAATACATCCATCCGGTTGATCGCCTTGAGCAGTGAGGTCTTGCCGGCGTTGGCCGGACCGATGATGCCGAAGATCTCGTGCTCGCGGACGGCCAGATTGACTCCTCGCAGCGCCACCGCGTTGCCATAGCGGATGGTCAGGTTCTTGATCTCGAGCTTGTGCGGGAAGTTGTCGGCCGGTGCCACGGTGTCGCTGGCCACCGCCGCTGCGCTTGAACTCACCATTTCTTTTTCCCCCTCAGCCACATGCGGAAAGCGATCGAGACGCTGTTCATGGTCAGGACCAGACCGATCAGCACCAACGCGATGCCGAAGGGGACGTGTTCGGCGATCTCAGGCACCTGCGTCGCCGCGACGAACAGGTGCAGGGACAGAGCCATCGTCTGATCGAAGACGCTTTGCGGCAGGAACGGCGTAAAGAAGACGGCACCGGTGAACATGATCGGCGCCGTTTCGCCGGCCGTTCGCGAGACCTCGAGAATGACCCCGGTAAGGATGCCGGTGATCGAGTTCGGCAGGACCACGCGGCGGATCGTTTGCCAGCGCGTCGCCCCCATGTTCCAGCAGGCTTCGCGAAAGGCCTGCGGCACCGCCTGCAGCGATTCGCGCGTGGCAACGATGACCACCGGCATGGTCATCACCGCGAGCGTCAGGCTGGCGGCCAGGATGCTGGTGCCGAACTTGAAGAAGAGGACGAAGGCGCCGAGCCCGAACAGGGCATGGACGATCGACGGAACGCCGGCGAGATTGATGATCGCCAGGTTGATCGTCCGGGTGAACCAGTTGTCACCGGCGTACTCGCTGAGGTAGATCGCCGCGAAGATGCCGATCGGCACCGACAGGATCAGCGCGACCGTCACCAGCCAGATGGTCCCGAGCAGCGCCGGAAAGAGGCCGCCCGTGCGCATGCCGTCGGTCGGCGCCGTGAGCAGGAACTCCCAGGAAATCGCGGCGCCGCCCTTCACCACCAGCGTGCCGAGGATCAGCATCACGGGGGTGATCAGAAGCAGAGTCATCAGCCCGAAGAGCAGTCGATAGCGTCTCTGCACGCGCTCGTTGTGCTGGTTCAGGTCGCTGGCCTGAAACATCGTTGGATTGGCGGTGGCCATGGCTTACCCCTTGCGTATGCCGCGCACGATGAGATCGGCGCTCAGATTGATGATGAAAGTGACGAGGAAGAGGAAGATGCCGATGGTGAACAGCACCTGGTAGTGCTCGCCGCCGACGACCGCCTCACCGAGTTCGGCGGCGATTGTCGCGGTGAGCGCACGCACCGAGTCGAAGATGCTGTCCGGGATGTTCACCGCATGGCCCGTGGCCATCAGCACCGCCATCGTTTCCCCGAAGCCACGACCGACCCCGAGCAGCACGCCGCCGAGCAGGCCGTTCTTCGCCGCCGGCAGCACCACCTTGTAGATCACCTGCCAGCGAGTCGCGCCCATTGCTTCGGCGGCCTCGCGATAGCGGTCGGGAACGGCCTTCAGGGCATCCTCGGCGATCGACGTCATGATCGGCGCCGCCATCAGGCCGAGGATGATGCCGGCGTTGAGCACGCAGAGGCCGACCGGAATGTCGAACCACTTGATGAGCAGCGGATTCATGATCACCAGACCGATGAAGCCCCAGACCACCGACGGGATCGCGGCCAGCAGTTCGACCAGCACCTTGAGCACTTCGCGCGTCTTGCCGCTGGCAAACTCGGCAATGAAGATGGCGGCACCGAGCGAGAACGGCACCGCGACCAGCATCGCCAGCCCGGTGACGCTGGCCGTGCCGGCCATCAGTGCGAGGATGCCGTACTCCGGATCCTCGGCGTCGCTGGGCGACCAGTAAGGGGTCAGGAAGAACTCGCGGAAGTCCATCTTCTCGAAGACGAAGCCGATTCCTTCCTTGGTGACGAAGAAGAAGATACCGAGCACGAAGAGGATGGCCGAGATGCCGCAGACGAAGACGATGCCGGCAAGCAGCTTGTCGACGTACCAGTCGGGATCACGGCGGTCGAAATCCTCGGCCGCGCGGGCGTCGGTGGCGCGGTTGCGTAACGCCTGCGTAGAGGTGCTCATCTCAGTGGGCCTCCTGGCCACGCAACACCGTCATCAGATTGCTGACCTGCAGGGCGATCTCCCGAGCGAGAAGCCGTAGATCAGGCGGCGCGCTACCGGCTCCGGCGACGTCCCACTCGAGCGCCACGGTATGGAAGGGAATCTGCTCGACGTAGGACTTGACCGGCCCCTGCAGGCTGACGATGATCTGGAAAGTAGCGAACTCCTGATGGTGCGCCGGAATCGCTTGCGGCTGGTGGTTGGCGAGGTCGATTCCCAGATCCTGCAGCAAGCCAATCGACTGGGGATCGCTGACACCGGCGGTCCGGCCGCGACTGTGATATTCGCCAACTTCCGGAAAATTCTTGCGCGCAATCGCCTCGGCGATCGGGCCGAGCAGGGTGTTGTCCTCGTCGACAAAGAGGATGCGGAAGAACTTCGGCCCCTTGGGCTGGCCGGTGACCGCGAAGACCGTGTCTTCGCAGATGTTTTTCGCCTGATCGGAAACCCGTTCGAGCGCATTGAAGACCGACAGGAAGGCGAAGAGATCCTTGACGCTGGTACTACCGCCGGCACCGCTCAGGTCGTCGAAGGCCATGTCAAAGGTCCGCTCGACCTGATCGGCGATCACCATTGTCGCCCTGGCCTTGTCGGCGTTGCCTTCGAGGAAGGCATCGACCGCCTGCTTCAGCATCTGCCGCGACTCGCCGGCCATCAACTCGACCTCGCGCAGTAGCAGCCCCTGTGGCGGGCGGGGGACCTGAACTGCCTCGCGGCAGATCGTCACCGCATAGTCGCCGATGCGCTCGAGAGCGACATTGGTATGGACGACGGCCGCCATCAGACGCAGGTGACTCCCGGTCGGCAGATGCACGCCGATGAAGGCCATGCGCAGGCGATCCAGCTCGTTGCTGACGGCGTTGATCCGGTTGTCGGCGAGAACCGTGGCGTAGGCCAGCTTGTCGTCGTCGGCCAGCAGCGCGTGCACGGCATCGTCGAGGGCCTTCTCGACGAGTCCGGCGAGCAGGGCGACTTGTTGCTTGATCTGGGACAGATCTCTTTCGAGACGTTCTTCGTAATGACTCATCGCTGGTTTCTTCCTCAGGCGCAGGAACACGGGCTTGGGTGTGGTACCGGTGGCGTGCCGGCGCCCCACCGCAAGCGGCTTATTTGCAGGTGACCTTCTTGATCGGTGCGTAGCCTTCCTTCTCGATGATGCACTGGCCGGTGTTGCTCTTGATCCAGTCCATGTATTTCTTCACCTCGCCAGTCGGCTCGCCGTTGGTGTACATGAACAGCGGCCGGGAGATCGGATAGGTGCCGTCGAAAGCGGTCTGCTCGGTGGGCTTGACGCAGGGTTTGCCGGCTGACGGAGCGACGCAGAGGGCCTTCATGTGGTCGGTAACGTACGCCAGGCCGCTGTAGCCGATCGCACACGGCGTCTTCTCGACGAGGTCGGCAACGTCCTTGGAACCGTGCATGTCCAGTGTTCCCTGACGGAACTTGCCTTTCTCACCGAGCACCGCTTCCTTGAAATAGGCGTAGGTACCGGAGTTGTTCTGCCGACTGACGACGACGATCTCGCCCTTGCACCCCGGAATGGTGATTCCCAGATCGCTCCACTTGCTGGCGCCGCCGTCGCGGCCGTAGATCTTGGCGAGATCGGTAACCGTGATCGAGTCTGCCGGGAATTTCTTGTTGACGAAGATGGCGAGCGCGTCGTAGCCAATGATGTGCTCGACCGGTTGCCGACCCTTCGCCTGCGCCTCCTTGATCTCCTTCTCGGACATCTTGCGGCTGGAGTTGGCGATGTCGACGGTGCCGTTGATCATCGCGGCAATGCCGGTACCCGAACCGCCGCCGGAGACCGCCACCGCCACCTTGGGATTGATCTTGCCGTACTGCTCGGCCAGCGACTGGGCGGCATTGACGAGGGTGTCCGAGCCTTTGTTCTGGATCTCGGTTCTGGCGGAAGCGCCGGTGGCGGCCACCGCGCCGATGGTAAGGACAGCCAGTTGGCGCAACATTGAGCGAGAGGTCATCTGAGATTCTCCGAGTGATTTCAGGTGGGAAACGATTCACCTGCTGCTGACAGGATGAGTCATCGTAGGGCGCTCCAGCGACCCTGTAAATTGGGGCGCGAACCTAAGGGATACCCCTAGTCGGCGAGCACACCGAGAGGCCCGTCGAGGCGTCCAAGGGAGCGCATTCGGGGCGTTGGTAAGGGAAACACTTACGCAATTCAACCCATGTCGGGAATGCCGGGCACGGGCATAATGGTGGCTCGATCAACTCCCAACGGTCACTCATGCCAAAGTCGGCGATCCGGCCTCTTGGTTGGCAGGCTGCTCTGCTGCTCTTGCTGGGCTACATTGCGCTCGACTGGACCAGCCAGAGCCATCCACTGCACGGCCTCGCCATCACGCCCTGGAGTCCGGCACCGGCGCTCGGCCTGCTGTGTCTCGTGCGCTATGGTGGGAGGGCCGCGCCACTGCTGGCGCTGGCGATCCTGGCGGCCGATGGCTGGCTGCGTGATCTGTCGCTGCCCTGGCAACTTGGCGCCGGCCTGGCGATTCAACTGGCTGCCGGCGATTGGGCGATTGCGGAGGTCATGCGCCGCCGGCTGAACCGCAAGGGGGTGTTTGCCGATCGGCGCGGCCTGATCACCTGGGTCTCGATCGTGGTCATCGGTACCCTGTTCAATAGCCTGGCCTTCATTGCCGGCTTGCTGCTCACCCGCTTTCTGCCGCCCGAGGCAGCAGCCGAGTCACTGGTACATCACTGGCTCGGCCAGCTCGGCAGCGTCCTGGTGTTCATGCCACTGTTGGCGATGATCATGGATGCGCGCGGGCGCGCCCGCCTACGCCCGCTATTGCTTGGCCAGGAGTCGTTGAGCCTGGTGGCCACCGGCAGCGTTCTAGCGTTCACCTTTTTCACTGGCGAGATGACGGAGTTCAAGTACTTCTCCGTACTTTTCTTGCCCATCGCCTGGGCAGCCGCCAGGCAAGGCCTGGCCGGAGCCGTGCTCACCGTTGGGCTGACGCAGCTTGGCGTCATCGCGGCGGCGCGCTTGCTCGGTCTTTCCGCTATCAATGTGCTCGAACTGGAAGTGCTGGTGATGGTTCTCGCCTTGTCGGGATTCTTCATCGGCGTGGTGGTCGATGAGAAGCAGCGGCTGGGTGCCGAACTGCAGCAGACGCTGCGCCTCGCGGCTGCCGGCGAGATGGCCGGCGCCCTGTCGCACGAACTGCATCAGCCGCTGACCGCACTGCTGATGTACGCCAGGGCGGGTCAGCATTTGCTCGCTGCCGGTGAAACCGGCGAACGGCTGCGCGATGTGATCGCTCGCGTGGAGGCGGAATCCCAGCGCGCGGCCGACGTGGTCAGTCGCCTGCGCGATTTCTTTCGCACGGGAACGACCCGCCTCGAACGGATCTGGCTGCGTGAGCTCCTCTCCCTGGCGGCATCGCGTTTGTCCGCGCAGGCGAAGCAACAGGGCATCGCCTTGGTGCTCCATCCGGCGCCGCCCTGCGCGCTGTGGGCGGATCGACTGCAGCTCGAAGTGGTTTTGCGCAACCTACTCGCCAACGCCTTCGAGGCGGCTGCCGAACGACCCGAGGCAGAGCGGCAGGTGCGTGTTTCAACACATCTGGAAAGCGCTGGACGGGTCTGCATCACCGTCGAGGACAGCGGCCCGGGCGTCACGGAGGAAATGGTGGAACATCTGTTCGAAGCGTTTCACACGTCGAAAGCAAGCGGCATGGGACTTGGCCTGGCCATCAGCCGGGCCATCATCGAGGCACACGGCGGCAGTCTGCTGGCCGAGGTGGCCGATCACGGCGTGTTCAAAGTATTTCTTCCGATCGAGGAGTCTCCCGGCGATGGCACATGAGGTCAACACGGTCTTCATCGTCGAGGACGATCCGTCGGTACGCGATGCGCTGGGGCTGCTGCTCGGTCTGCACGGTCTGACCGTCGCGCTGTTTGCCGACGCCGAGAGCTTCCTCGCGGCCCGCCGCCCGGACTGGTACGGCTGCCTGCTCATCGACATCCGCATGCCGGGAATGAACGGCCTGGCCTTACAGAAGCATCTTCTCGAGAGCGGCTGCTGGCTGCCGGTGATCGTGATGACGGGACATGGCGACGTCGATTCGGCGCGGCAGGCCTTCCGCGCGCAGGCGGTCGATTTCGTGGAGAAGCCGATCGATCATGACCGGCTGATGCGAGCCATCGAAGAGGCGTTCGCGCGGCAGCGATCGCAACGGGACAATCGGGATCGCAACGCCGAATCCGCGGACCTGCTGGCGGCCTTGACGCCACGCGAAGCGGAAGTCATGGAACAGGTGGTGGCCGGCCAGCACAACCGGGACATTGCGCGCAAGCTGGGCATCAGTCCACGCACCGTCGAGGTACACAAGGCCAGACTGCTGGCCAAGCTGCGCGTCAGCAGTATCGCCGATCTGGTTCGCCTGAGCATGGACGGTCGCAAGGCAGGTCGCGGCTGAGTGTGAACGCGCCGATCGATGCCGCGTGAGCAGCTTCCCAGGCTACTGGCCAGGGAAGGGAAAATCCAGCGGCACCAGGACAGGCAATCCCGGGCTCCGGCCGATGCCGGCAATACACGGCCCACGGCCGACTGGGGCGCCAGATCAGGGTGGCGAGCGACAGCACGACGCCGAGGATCACGCCCTCTTCGACGCCGAGCAGCAACACGCCAGCGACGCTGGCAAGCAGCGCTCCGGCGTTGCCGCGCTCATCGCGCCAGACCTGGCACGGAGTCGTCAGGTCGATCATGCTCCCACGGCACGGCATCGAAGAGCGCTTGCAGACGCGCGCCGCGTTCGGGATTGACTTGCCGGAACCACGACAGTCGCCCCTGCAAATGGGCGCCAAAATCGGGCACTCCGCGGTGATTCTGGCTTGCCGGTCCATGGCGGCGGCAATTGGTGAGGATGGCCTTGAGCCTGTCGTACTCGGTACGGGGCAGGTTGAGCCGCTCATTCACCACCAGGCCGGTAATGCGCTGGCTGGCGCAGGCAGGAGCCAGTCGCGTCTTGCGCCAGTTTGGCGAGAAGCCCTCTTCCAGAATGATCTCCTGAACCATCGACACGATGCGCCGGCCGCGGGCAAGGTCTCCGTCGGCACAGGAAAACACCAGATCATCGACGTAGCGACTGTAGCCAGCCTGACATTCGCGTGCCGCGCCGGCCAGGCGCAGGTCGAGACGATACGCGCAGAGGTTGGCCAGCGCGGGCGACGTCGGCGCACCCTGAGGCAGATGCCGTCCCATGAACTGGCGTGCCCAATCGCGACGCCGGCAGCGCTCCTCGGGACTCGGATACGCCTCTTGCGGAACCTGGCGAAGCAGCCAGGCGGGGCTGCAGCGAGTGGTCAGGCCAGTCAGATAGCGGGCCGTCTCGCGCGGGTAGCCGAGGGTGCGAAACAGCGCATGAACGCGGGCACCCGAGATACCGACAAAGAAATCGCGCAGATCCAGCTTCAACAAGAGTGCCGAGCCAAGGTGCCGACGCGCGTTGTCCACCACCGAGCGGCCCCGCACGCAACCCTGTGCCGCTTCGTGCACCGGCACCCGGTTGAGGATTTCGCGCAGGATACGGCGCTGAATGAAGCGTAGATTCTCCTTGGGCGCCTCGATCAAGCGCGCTCCACCTGCCGCCTTGGCCACCCAGCGGGAATGGTAGTGATCGCGCTTTTCGACGCGCGAACGGACAGACCACGCTGCCGCATCGGCGTACCAATCGAGCAGGGAAGGCGTCATTTCCAGCCAGTCCGCGAGATCACCGATGGTCGCCAACGACGGCAGGAGAAGCCCGGCCAAAGGCTCGGGCGGATGTCCCATCGGCTGGTGAAATGGGTAGTAGGCACGCACCCCCGGGGCTCCTTCAGGCTGCTCGAAAGCGGCCAGGAAAGCGGGGAAAGCGAGGATCGCCGCGACGACCTGATCATGCTGCCGCGGGTGCCAGACTTCGCCCGCTGGCGGCGCACACTCGAAATGCAGATGCAGCGCCAGCGGCACCAGCCACGGCGTGGGATGGCCGAGCACGCGCTCCGCCCTTGCGCGCATCGCGGGAGGGCTCGCCTCACCCGCCATGCAGGCGCGCGCCAAGGCGGTCGCCACCCGGCGCTGGGCTGCCGACGCGTAGCTGGAGCGATCAGAAAGCTCATCCATAGCGGCTTGAGAAATCAAAGCGTGGCGCCCTCTCCAGCCTGTCGTGTGACGCCTGAGCTGAACACGCCGCAGGCGTGAGCCGCTCAGGCAACGAAAAGCCGACTACCGAAAGAACTCCAGGGTAACCCTGGAATGGCCGAGCCAATTGCAGCCCGAACCCACCTGGAGAGGCGCACCACGAACAGAGACTAATGCACCCGCAGGAAGCGAGTCAAATGACAACGAACTTTCCCGCAAGCCGTTCGGGCCACGCACCGCCTTGCCGTTCTGACCTTCGCCAAACGCCTCGCGTGCGCACATCGCCGCGAACGGTGGCGCCGCCACTGTTCAGACGCGGCGGGTGATCGATGAAGAAACGGCCGCATGACACAAAGTACAAAGCCGTAGCAGGCACGAGTGCCCGCCTACGCGCCTGCGTTCTCGCTCATGCCGGCGATGTGCGAGTCATGGAGGAGCTTTCCCGAAGAGCGGACGCGCACCGTTCAGCCCGCCTGTGACACCTGCTCAGCCAGGCAGCGAAACGCCTGCACGGTGCTCAGGAAAACCTGCCCGCTGAGTTCCTTGCCGAGCAACTCACTCTGCTGCAGGCGGTCCATCACCGGGCCCTTGACCGCCCTTGACCCTCGAACAGAGACTGCCGTACCAAGGTATCTCGATGATTCTTCCGGGAAGTCAGAGCGAAAGGCTGAAAATTTGGTACCACGTTGTTGCAGACTGAATTCTCTCTTGCGTAAAACGCCCGCGCTCGGCAGACTTGTCAATATTGTTCGGATGCCAGATGCTGGAGTTCCAGTCTTCGTTTCGCGCAATATGACTATCTTCCGGAATGGCATAGTGAAGCAAATCGACTGACAGCTTTCGATCTGTTTTATGGAAACTGCTGGCAAGCACCGTAGTGGGAGGCGAGCTGCCTTGCCTCGCCATCTGGGTGGCGACTGAAGCAAGAAATGGCTGGGACCAAGCGTCTGTCATATGGGTTACTTCGTAGCACATCTGCGGTCCGAAGGATTCATTTACTTGAACATCACCAGCATAACGAGGGGTAGTCTTGCAGCCGGAAAACTGCGGGAACCCGCTGGAATCGGCAACCACCTGAATCCGTATTGCGATCATTTCGCTGCAACGGCGACCCTCATACTTGCCAAGTGCCACCAATTTATCCTGGCCACGCTTCGATGCGGTGTTGATATATGCAAGCCCGCGCCAATCTCCCGTGGGTAGCGAAACGGTTTGTCCAGCAATCAGTATCTGTTCCTTGAAGGAATTTCCGGTGTAGACGTCGCCCTTGTCGTCAGTCGAATTGGCTGGAGTACGGTTCGCGGTTGTGGTATCCGAGATTGCAAAACGGTCCGCTTGGTAGCCTCCCTGGAAAGAGGTCTGGACAACGCCGGTAATTTTCTGGATCTTTCTCGAAGCGTCATCGAATTCCTTGGAGTCCTGGTTATACGCGTAAAAATACTCCCCTTGCCGGGAGCAGTTGCGACATGGCGATGCTTCGTGGGTGCGAACTTCAACCGGGATACTGTTGGCTATTCCGTCGACATCCTGACCGTGGTAACCGGCAAGGATGATTTTCGCGATGCGACTTCTCGGGTTGACTGATATTCTCCACAATACCGGGTCGTAGGACATCAATACCAGAACCATTGGCGCAGGTGACCGGCTGACCTCCACCGATATCGATCTTGTTGATCGTAGACCAGCGTATTTGCTATGGCACTCGGCCATAGCTGTGCTGTCGTCTTTGAAGGCCATGCATTTGGCCCACCAAGGCTGCTCCTTCTGCCCATTTGGAAGTGCTCCTTGATAGACGCCGATCATGTGAACTTCTGTCCCTTGGGGAAAGGGGGAATTGAGCGAGGGAAGGCCGACGTCGAAAGCCGGATTCAACCTGGAGGCGGCGGTACTGACTGAAGTATTCGATGTACTGGCTGGCTGAGTGCGATTGAAGCTGGCTTTTCCAATGGCGACTGTTGGCGGTGCCTTGTAAGTCGCAAGAGGAGGCGTACCCGTTCCCTGATTCCGCCATGGGCTGAACAAATAAGCGAGGCCAGACAGCAGCAGGGTAATGACAACCGTCCATCGCCAGGCTGCCGACGTTTCCCAAAGCCCGTCTTCCACCGCCATGGCTTAGCTGACTTCTGGTGATGCGCGTACCGCGCGGGCAACAATTCCTTGGCTCTCGGTCTGCACGAGAGAGATGCGCGTAAAACCCTTCCTTCTGGCTTCTATCAGAGAGTCTGCAAGCTGTTCTTCGATTGCCCGCACCAGATCCCTTGATGATCCAACGGTGCCGAGTTTCTTGTGTCGGACCATCAACATCAGCACAATGTTTGGGTCGATTCCTTGCTCGGCGACTTCAAGCCCGTAGCTACTGATCATTTGTTCTATTTCGAGCGCCGATACCCGGGCGATATCAAGTCCCTCCAATGTGCGGAAAACAAATATCCGATCGATTCTGTTGAGCACTTCGGGGGCGAATTGCGCTTCTCGCAGGGTATTCACCGCAGCGGTGCGCATCGATTCTGGGTCTCCAGCATACTGTGTGGCCAGCATACCGAGACGTTCGGTTGCCGCGTTGCTGGTTAAAACGAAAATCGCGCCAGTAGTCGAGACGATTTTTCCGTCGGAGCGCTCGGTTACGAAGCCGTCATTCCAAGCCGTCAAAAAGGCTTTCAATACGTCGGGGTGGGCCTTCTCTATTTCATCCAGCAAGACCACCGCATTGGGCGTGTCGCGCAAACCGCCAGTGAGTTTGCCATAGCTGTCTGAGCCAACATAGCCTTTACTCATGCCAAACAGTTGTGACAACGAATGGCTTCCTGCTGCAAATTGTGCCATGTCCAGATGCAATAGTTCGCGGTCAAGTTCCTGGGCAAGAACTTTCGCCAAGAAAGTCTTTCCGGTTCCCGGCGGACCGGCGAAAAGAAATATTCCGACTGGCTTACCGCGGCGAGACAGCGCCAAACGACGTCTGATTTGGGCGGCGATGTCGGTACAAACCGAGTCCTGGCCAATTATCCGTTGTTTAAGTGCCCGTGAGAGACTTTCGGCATCAAGATAAGTGGCAGCTTCAAGTTCGGGTAGCCTGTCTTCAATAACTTGCCTATTGGTCAGTCGGTCCAAGATATCCATGAGTGTTGGCCGGAGGAAAAGTGAAGGAAGTTTTTCGCGTGAATATAGCCAGCCAAGGACCAACAACAGCCAGCCAATGGTTGCTGCGCAGGCAAAATACCAGAACATGCCGCGCACACCGTTAAGAAGACTGGTTGCAGTTGATCGATCAGGCCAGATATCCTGAAGGAACTTGAACAAGGCAATCAGCAGTACCAGTGCAAACAACAGAGGTACATAACGCTGGAGACTGTGTAGCAACGCTGGTGCCTAGAAATTGACGGGCAAACTTATAGCTTGCCCTTCCGTTATTAGGGGGAGTGAAACCTTTCCCGCGCCGTTTCGAACGCCAAGTGTTATCCCGCCGCCGCCATCGTGTGCTCCGGTTATCTGAATGGTTTGGCTGGCGTCTATGGGGAGCGTGACGATGGTTGGTTCATTTAGCAGGGCTACGTCGATTGCATATCCTGCCGAAGAAAGGCGCACGACATCGCCATCTTGCGAGGCGAAATCCCAGACGGTGATTCTAGCTAATACCGTGGGCGATGACCCGGGGGCCTTTCTATCCAGCGTGTGCTTCATGGCTTGACGTAAACTTGGGTCGAGACGCATCGTATCAAGTGCTGCATCAACATCATGATCCTTGACTTGCTCTACTGCTATTGTTCTCAGGTGGGTGAATCCGGTTATCAGTTCAGCCTTTTCTTTTTCTGTGACGCGGTCGGCTGGCAAAGGATTCCACCATGCGGTCATGGCGTAGCCTGTTCCAGCGATCAATAGCCCGGTGACCAGAAGGAGATTCAATCTGGACATCGGGCCTTTCTGGGGCCGCGGTTCGTGCGCGATTTGCTCTGCGGGCTGCGTCTCAAGGTGTTTCATAGTTGATTTACGGCGGGTCTGGGCGGATAGAACTCTATTCTATACGCATTTTCTGTGAACAATCTGTAGCGAAGTTTAGTGCCATTTTGGTCCGGCCGCTAGTGCGCAGAGACCGGGCATCACTCTGCGTCACCTGGTCAACGCCATTCCGCTGTACGCCATCAAGGGGCCTCTTGACCGTCGAGAAGAAGGGCAAGAAGAACGTCTTCTCCAGCCGCATCCTCGAAATCGAAGGTCTGCCGAACCTCAAGGTCGAGCAAGCGTTCGAACTCCCCGACGCTGCCGCCGGAGGGCACGAATTTCAATGCCATTTTTGGAAGTATCTCGACCGTTCCCGTCCGTGTCAATCGTGACTTTCGTGCCCAGGATTCCTGAGCGCCCATAAAAACCAGCTCCGGAAAGGCCGTTGTCTGTGCCTGTGGTCATCTGGGCGTCGGAAGTTTGCCGCTCAGATGACCACAGGCACGAGTCGCCCCCGACGAGTGAGTCTGTTCGTCTTGTGTCCTACCACGCGATATGCTGATCGAACTCGTAGTCGGCTGCGGGTTGCGCTTCCAATGCTCCCAACCTATCAGAACCTTGTCATACTCCACTTTTGTAAGCGTGTGATAAATGTGGTTTTTGGGTGAATTTCCTGGGGTATGACCGGTTTGGTTTTATCTGGACGAGGTTCTTGATGAGTTCGTTGAAGACCGAGGTGATGTTGTCGAGGGCGTCGCGGCCTTGGAGGAGCCAGCGTCCGAGTGTACGC
>Ga0209793_1000536_pt1 | contig 40061 bp, 41 predicted proteins | sample EBPBio122009_DNA_FD_185863 | JGI IMG/M metagenome (GOLD analysis project Ga0209793, IMG submission 185863) | Wastewater treatment Type I Accumulibacter community from EBPR Bioreactor in Madison, WI, USA - Reactor 1_2/2/2009_ DNA (SPAdes) (version 2) | ecosystem: Engineered > Bioreactor > EBPR >... | reverse complement strand
ATGTCCTGGACGACCACCTGAAAGAGCTGGTGCTGACCCGGCATCCTCTGGCACGGAAAGCCTAGGCCGATGGCAAGCGATCCCGCCCTTCCCGCCGCCCCCGGCCCTCTCCGCCGGGTCCTGCGCTTCTTCCAGCGCGAAAGCCATGAAAACGCGATGGAGGCCCTGCGCGACGACATCGCCGGGGCCATCGCCATCGGCCATTCCGGCGGCGCGATGGAAAAGGACGCCCGCGACCGGCTGCTGGGCGCGCTGGACCTTTCCCACCGCACGGTGGACGAGATCATGCGCCACCGTCGCCAGATCGAGATGATCGACGCCGACCTGCCCCCCGGCGAGATCATCAGCCGCGTCTTGGCCTCGCCCTACACCCGCCTGCCGATCTTCCGAGACAGCGATGACACCATCCTGGGCGTGGTCCATGCCAAGGACCTGCTGCGCGAGGTCGACCGGCTGGTGCGGGGCGAGGAAGGCCTCGGGATCGACGCCTTGCAGATCGAGAAGGTGGCGATGAAGCCCTATTTCATCCCCGAGACCACGACGCTCGACGAACAGATGCGCGCCTTCCTGGCCCGGCGCACCCATTTCGCGCTGGTGGTCGACGAATACGGCGCGCTGCAGGGGCTGATCACGCTGGAGGACATCCTGGAAGAGATCGTCGGCGACATCACCGACGAATTCGACGTGGTGAAGAAGGATGCGGGGCTGACCGGGCTGGAGGACGGCGCCTGGCTGATCGACGGGGCGATGACGATCCGCGACCTGAACCGGGCGATGGACTGGCACCTGCCGGACGACGAGGCGAACACCGTTGCCGGGCTGGTGATCCACGAGGCGCAGATGATCCCGAACGAGGGCCAGGTGTTCAGCTTCCACGGCTTCCGCTTCGAGGTGGTGGGGAAACGCGAGAACCGGATCACCCAGCTGAAGCTGCGCCCGCTTTAGGCAGGTCTGCCACCCAGCTGTCGAGAGCGGCGCCAAAGGCTGCCCAGTCGGTGTATTCCTTGTCCTTGCCGGCCTCAATCGCCTCGCCCTTCTGGTCGGCGATCCGGCGCATCGCCCAGGCGCGGAAGAAGTCGTATTCGCTGAAGCGGAAGGCCCCGGCAACATGCTCGACCCGGTCGGGGGTCCAGCCGGTCCCGGTCTCGAACTCGGCCAGGCACTTGCGCAGACCCGCCCAGTCGTCGGGGTCGTTTCCGGCGGCGGAAAGCGAGACCGCAAGGAACAGTGTCGGCATCAGCGCCAGCAGGGTGGCCTGATCGGTGGCGAAGCGGGCCAGTGCCTTCTGGTAGCCTCCGGCATGCAGCGATCCGGCGAGGATGGCTGCGTCGAAGCGGGCGAGGTCCAGCCCCTCGGAATCCTCCACATTCAGAAGCTCCACCGAATGGCCGACGGCGGCCAGGCGGTCGGCGGCGAAGCGGGCGATCCTGCGGGTCTGGCCGTCGGTGGTGGCATAGGCGATCAGCAGGAACATGGCGCGTCTCCTTTCGCGCGCTGCCTATCAGATGCCGCCCCGACCCGCCCTGACCTTGGTCAAGCCGACCGCGCCATGGCGGCCGGGCGCGCGCCCTCGGCCCATTCGGCGACCGCCTCTCCGAAAGCCTCGAACAGCGGGCGCGAGACCGGATCGTTGCCCGCATTCCATTCCGGGTGCCATTGCACCGAGAGCGTGAAGCCCGGCGCGTCCTTGACGTAGATCGCTTCCGGTGTGCCGTCCGGGGCAAGCCCGTCGATCACGACCCGGCAGCCAGCCCGCGCGATACCCTGACCGTGCAATGTGTTGGTCATCACCTCGCGCGCCCCCATCAGGCGGTGGAAGACCCCGCCCTCGGTGAAGCTGACGGTATGGCGCAGCGCGAAACATTCCTCCAGCGTGCCGTCGGGCGGCATCCGGTGGTTCATCCGCCCCGGCAGGTCGCGGATTTCGGGGTGGAGCGTGCCGCCGAGGGCCACGTTCACCTCCTGGAATCCGCGGCAGATGCCGAGGAAGGGCTGGCCCCGGTCGACGCAGGCGCGGATCAAGGGCAAAGTGATCGCGTCACGGCTGCGGTCGAAGGCGCCATGGGCGGGGGTCTCCGCCTCGCCGTATTCGCTGGGGTGGACGTTGGGGCGGCCCCCGGTCAGGAGAAAGCCGTCGCAGAGGTCCAGAAGCTCCTCCACCCCCACATAGCGCGGGTCCGAGGGGATGATCAGCGGCACCGCACCGGCGACCTCGGCCACGGCGGCGGTGTTCATCGTCCCGCTGGAATGGGCGGGATAGCTGTTGTTCATCAGATAACTGTTGCCGATGATGCCCACGACCGGCCGCTTGCACTTCGCCACCTTGACCGCACCCCTGATGTCACCCTGGCCCGACCATACGCCCCGATTGCGGCCCGGAAAAGGCCCTGGGGCCGCCAGCCCGCGCACAGATCGGCGTCTATCGTGCACATCTGCGGGACAATGGGCGCGTTGCACAGCATTCGCTCACGCGGAAATGAGTTTCCTTCCCGGATGGGAAGGTTGGAAGACCCGAGCAGCAGACGAGAAAGGAGATCCGGGATGCTGAAACGCCTTGCCCTTGCCATCACTCTGGCCCCCGCCCTGCCCGCCTTCGCGCAGGACACCGGGCATGACGGTCACATGATGGGCGACATGGGGCCTGCCTCCATGGCCTTCATGGAGGCGAACACCCGGATGCACGAGGCGATGACGCAGGAATATACCGGCAATGCCGATGTCGATTTCATCCGGGGCATGATTCCGCACCATCAAGGCGCGGTCGAGATGGCGCGGGTCGTGCTGGAACACGGGCAGGATCCGGAGGTCCGGAAACTGGCCGAAGCCGTCATCGCGGCGCAGGAGGCCGAGATCACCTGGATGCAGGACTGGCTGGCGAAGAACGGCGGCTGACGCAGGGGCAGCCCCGGCGCCGCAGGACAGGCCATGGCGACCAGCAGCGGGCGGGACCTTTCCGGCCCGTGCCTGCAATGCCGCCCTTCTGTCGCATTCTGGCGGTCAGTGCCCGGCCTGTCCCCCTAGCCTGCGGGTCGGAATCAGGATCGGACCAATGCCCCACCCCAAGTCACCCCGCCCGCTGGCCGGCGTCGGCCTCATGCTCGTGGCGATGGCGATCCTGCCGTTCATCGACGTGATCGCCAAGAAACTGGGGCAGGCCGGGATGCCGATCCTGATCGTGGTCTGGGCCCGCGCGCTGTTCGGCGGGATGATGACCCTGCCTTTCGCGCTTGGCGCCGAGGGGCGGCGGGCCTTCCACCCGCAGCGACCACTGCACCATCTGGCGCGCGCGGCGCTGCTGTTCGGCGCGACCTTCCTGTTCTTCAACGCCCTGAAGCACCTGCCGATCGCGGATGCGCTGGCGATCTTCTTCGTCAACCCGCTGGTGATCGTGGTGCTGTCGGCCCTGTTCCTGGGCGAGCGGGTCGGGCCACGTCGCTGGGCGGCGGTCGCCGTGGGCTTCGTCGGCACGCTGATCATCATCCGTCCCGGCATGGTCGCGATCAATCCCGGCACGCTCTACGCCCTTGGCGCCGGGGTGTCGCTCGGGTCCTATTTCGTGATGACCCGCCATATCGCGGGGGCCGCCGACGCCATGGTGCTGACCTTCCAGACCTCAGCCATTGGGGCAGCGCTGATGACGCTTGGCCTGCCCTTCGTCTGGCAAGGCCCCGATCCTCTGCAATGGCTGATGCTGGCCGGATTGGGTGTCATCGCAACGCTTGGCCATGTGCTGATCACCAAAGCCTACGAACACGGCGAGGCCTCGCTTCTCGCCCCGCTCGCCTTCACCGAGATCATCATGGCCACCCTTGCCGGCTGGTGGTTCTTCGGCGACCTGCCGGACCGCTGGACCCTGCTGGGGGTCGCGATTCTCATCGCCTCCGCGATCTACATCTCGGTGCGGGAACGGCGGGCGAAGGCCTAGGGCCCGGTGTGACGCGTGGCCGCGGCCACCACCTGCGCCGCCGCGGCCAGCGCGCCCGGCCCGTGCGGAATGTCGAGGGCGGACATCCCGGCCTCCATCACCGCCAGCGCGCCCAGCGTCATATGGGCGTTGACATGGCCCATATGCGCGACCCGCAGAAAACCATGATAGGCCGGCTCGGTCGAGGGCGCCATGCCGAGGCCGATGCCAAGCGTCACCCCCGCCTTGCTTTCGCACCATTCCCGCAGCCGGGTGGCATGAGGGGCGCCGAAGCGGGCAGCGGTGACGGACCAGCCGCGATGGGTGGGGTCGGCCACGTTCATCCCGATGGCGGGGTTCCCGGTCGACCAGGCGTCAAAGGCGGCCCAGACCGCGCTTGCCAGCGCGTGGTGGCGCTTCCAGACCTGCGGCAAGCCTTCCTCGCGGATCATGTCCAGCGCCTCGCGCAGCCCGTAGAGGTGGCTGGTCGGCGCGGTGCCGTCCCAGATCTGGTAGAATTCCTCCGGCTCGGCGCGGGGACCCCAGGCCCAATAGGGCGAGGCAAGGTCGGACTGGCCGCAGCGCAGGCGGGCGGATTCCGAGAACCAGATGAAGGCCAGGCCGGGCGGTGTCATCAACCCCTTCTGGCAGGCCCCGACCATCACATCGACGCCCCAGTCGTCCATCCTGAACTCGTCGCAGCCGAGCGAAGCGATGCAGTCCACCGCCAGCAGCGCGGGATGCCCCGCCGCGTCGATGGCCGCGCGCAAGGCGGGGATGTCGGTCTTGATCGTGCTGGCGGTATCGACATGCGTGGTCAGCACCGCCTTGATCTCGTGCCTTGTATCGGCCCGCAGCGCCGCCTCCACCCGGCCCATGTCGGCGGGCGAGGATTTGCCGAAGTCCAGGACCTCGGCCTCGATCCCCATCGCGCGGGCCGCGTTGGCCCAGGAAAGACCGAACTGCCCCACCGCCAGCACCAGCGCCTTCTCGCCCTTCGAGAAGAGGTTGGCATTCGCCGCTTCCCATCCCGCATGGCCGTTGCCGATATAGATCGCCACATGGCCCGTGGTCCCCGCAACGGCCCGCAGGTCGGGGAAGAGGCCCGCCACCATGTCGATCAGCGGCCCTTCGTAGATGTTGGGCGAGCCCCGGTGCATCGCGCGCAGCACGCGGTCGGGGATCACCGAGGGGCCGGGGATGGCCAGATAGGGGCGGCCGTGGGCAAGGCTCATGCGTCTCTCCATCGTTTGGCCTCCATGGCTAGGCCCGCCCGCGACCAGCGTCAATGCGGCCCGCTTGAGAACCGGGGGCTTTCCGGCTAAACCCCGGACCTGACCGTCGAAAGGCTCCGCCGTTGCATCCGCCCCGCGCCTATACCTCCCGCGAGTTGTTCGGCCGCTTCTGGCGCGTCTACCTTCGGCCGCATCTGCCGATCATGGCGCTGGCTTTCCTGGTGATGATGGTCGAAGGCGCGACCCTGGGCCTTCTGTCCTACATGCTGGAGCCGCTCTTCGACCGGGTCTTCGCGCCCGGCGGGTCGGGGGCACTGATCTGGGTCGGCGGCGCGATCCTGGCGCTGTTCCTGATCCGGGCGCTGACCTCGATCATCGGGCGCTGGCTTCTGGCGCGGGTCAACCAGCGGGCCGCCGGGGCGATGCAGGTCGATCTGATCCGCCATCTCCTGACGCTGGATGCGAGCTTCTATCAAGAATATTCGCCGGGCACCCTGATCGAGCGGGTGCAGGGCGACACCGCGGCGGCGCAGGGGGCCTCGCTTCTGGTGATCGGCGGAGTCGGGCGCGACCTCGTCTCGCTGATCGGGCTGTTCGTGGTCGCCATCTCCATCGACCCGCTCTGGACAGTCGCTGCGTTGATCGGGGCGCCGCTTCTGCTGCTGCCCGCCTGGATCCTGCGGCGCTACCTGCGGCGCAAGGCGATCCTGACGCGGGAACAGGCGGGGCTCCGCGTCACGCGGATGGACGAAATCTTCCACGGCATCCAGCAGGTGAAACTGAACCGGATGGAAGACTACCAGGTGGGCCGCTTCCAGCGCATCATCCAGACCATCATCCGGGCCGAGGAAAAGACCGCGCTGGCCCGCGCCGCGATGCCCGCGCTGGTCGACGTGATCACCGGCATCGGCTTCTTCGCCGTGCTGATGCTGGGCGGCAGCGAGGTTGCCGCCGGGACCCGCACCACCGGCGAGTTCATGTCCTTCTTCACCGCCATGGCCCTGACCTTCCAGCCGATCCGGCGGTTGAGCGACTTGGCGGGCCAATGGCAGGTGGCCGAGGCGAGCCTGGAGCGTGTCTTCACCCTGTTTGACACCCGCCCCGCCGGAACCCGCCCGGCAATCAGCCGCGCCCACCCTGCCCCGGGCGCGCCGGACATCCGCTTCGAGAATGTCAGCTTCACCTATCCTGACCGGCCGGTGCTGGACGGGCTCAGCTTCACCGCCGAGGCGGGCAAGGTGACGGCGCTGGTGGGCTCGTCCGGCGCGGGCAAGTCCACCGTCTTCCAGCTGATCTCGGCCCTGATCGAGCCGCAGGCGGGCCGTATCCTGATCGGCGGGGTCGATGTGCAGGACCTCAGCCTTGCCGACCAGCGCGCGCTTCTCGCCTCGGTCAGCCAGGACGCTGCGCTCTTCGACGAGACGCTGCGCGAGAACCTGCTTTTGGGCCGCAGCGACCGCGATCCGGCGCGGCTGGCCCAGGTGCTGCGCGATGCCGAAGTGGCCGTCTTCACCGACAGCCTGCCCCTGGGCCTCGACACCCCGGCCGGGACGCGGGGCTCGGCGCTATCCGGCGGCCAGCGCCAGCGGGTGGCCATCGCCCGCGCGCTTCTGGCCGATGCGCCGGTGCTGCTGCTGGACGAGGCGACCTCGGCCCTGGACACCCGGACCGAAGCCGCCGTCTCGGCCGCCCTGTCGCAAGCCCAATCGGGCCGCACGACGCTGGTCATCGCGCACCGGCTGTCAACCGTGAAGGGCGCGGACAAGATCCTGGTGCTGGACCACGGCCGCCTGATCGAGGAAGGCACCCATGACAGCCTGATGGCCCGCGGCGGCCTCTATGCCCAGTTGCAAGAGGCACAACTGCGTGACTGAGGCTTTCGTCTGCCCGCGCCTGAGCCTACAGTTCCGTCCATGACACAGGACCGCACGATCTGGAGCCTGACCGGCAAGGACGCCCTGAGCTTCCTGCAGGGCCTGGTTTCCAACGACCTCAGCCCGCTGGAGACAGGCCCCGGCGTGGTCTGGGCGGCGCTGCTGACCCCGCAGGGCAAGTATCTGGCGGATTTCTTCGTGGTCCGCCGGGCCGAGGGCGACCTTCTGATCGACATCGCCACACCGCTGGCCGCCGATACGCTCCGCCGGTTGACGATGTATCGCCTGCGGGCAGATGTGCAGATCGCACCCTCGGGATTGCATCTGACGCGCGGCCTTGGTGCGATGCCCGAGGTCGCCCTGCCCGACCCGCGCCATCCGGCGCTTGGCTGGCGGCTCTATTCCGCCGAACCGCTGGCTGTCCCCGATGTGGACTGGGATGCGATCCGGGTTGAGCATCTGATCCCAGAAAGCGGGATCGAACTGATCCCGGACGACACCTACATCCTGGAAGCCGGGTTCGAGCGCCTGCATGGCGTCGACTTCCGCAAGGGCTGCTATGTCGGGCAGGAAGTGACCGCGCGGATGAAGCACAAGACCGAGTTGAGGAAGGGCCTGGTCCGGGTGAAGATCGACGGCGCGGCCCCGGTCGGCAGTGATATCATCGCCACGGACGGCAAGCCTGCGGGCAGGCTTTTCACCCAGAGCGGCGGTCATGCCATCGCCTACCTGCGCCACGACCGCGCGCAGGGGCAGCTTTCGGCGGGGCAAGCCGAGCTTTCGGTCGACTAGGCCGACGGGCGTCCGCTACGGCAAGAATATCCTAACCAGATGTTGAAAAACTGACCCGGCCCCCTAAATATCGGGACTGGCCCGAGGCCTGACCGACTAGATGCTGAAGGGCGGCGCGGAAGCCATGCACAGGGTGCATAGCAGTCATTCCAAACCGGAAGCCCCCGAATCATGATCAAATCGTTACAACCCTCGGACGCTGAGGAATTACAAGAGCAAGAAAAAAGGAAAAGCCGATGCTCGATACCATCGACAGCACCGCCTTCAACTTCGAGCAGGGCCAGCGCGCGCGCAAGCTGTTCGCGGCCGTTGTGCTTGCGGCTTTGGATGATGCCATTGCCGACGACAAGAAATACGGCAACGGTCCCGACCAGATCGCCCGCTGGGCACGGTCGCGCGACGGGCGCGAAGTCCTGTCCTGTGCCGGGATCGACCCGAACGAGCGTGTGGTCAAGGGCCTGATGGAATTCGTCGCCAAGGGTGTGCGGACCTCGGTCGCACTTTCCCGCGAGGAATCCGAACGCCGCCACGCGCTGGAACTGGAGCAGGCCGAAGCGGCCTGAGGCCCTATTTAGGCAAAGCCGATCACGCGCCCCGCGGGGCGCGTTTTCATTTGATACTTCAGCAAGTGGAACTGGGTCAGTCCAGGTCGCGGGCAATCAGGGCGCGGTTGATTTCCGCCCGCACCAGCTTGCGCACGTTGCGGGTGATCCGCTCGCCAAGCGCGCCCTGCAGCTCTTCCCGGATCATCTGGCGCACGATTTCCTGCAACGCCGCCTCGTCCAGCACGGCAAGCGGCGTGCCGTCGGCATCCAGGATCTCGGTCGGCATCCGCTGCGGCCCGGCCCCGTCACCGTCGTCCTCCGACAGCCCACGAGCCACTGGAGGGTCGCCATCCAGGTCCGCCGCCATGAAATCGTCTTCCAGAAGCTCCGGCGCCACATCGGGCGCAGGATCGGACACGGTTTCCAGCGTCGTTTCCTCGGGAACCCCGTCCTCCGGCTCGTCCGGATCCATCACCTCGCCCGCCGCGAGACGCGCGGCCAGATGTTCGGCCCGTCGGCGCAGCGGGATGAAGGGAACCGGCTCGTCCTCGGTCCAGTCCTGATCGAGCTGTGCCCAGGGCTCGCCGCCCTCTTCCGTCCCGGCGGAAGCGTCCGTAACCTCCTCGACCGGGGGCACCAGGATTTCCGCCTCTTCGGCTCCGAGCGCGACCTCGCCCAGCGAGACCGTCTCGGGCGCGGCCCAGATCTCGTCCTCCCACTCGGCTTCGACCAGTTCGACCGCCGCCTCCTCCGCAACCGGATCAGCGTCCTCCACCGGCGCAACGGCAGGTTCGGCGGCCGTCTCCGGCATCGGTGCATCCAGGATCAGGGGCGACAGCGGGCTGAGTTCAGAGACGACGCGCAGCGCGGGCGTCAGCAGCAGGCGATCCGCGTTCAGATCACGGGTGACGCGCCGGGGGTTCTGCTCGTTCGAGACAAGCCGCCGCACCGAGGAAACGACATCCTCGATCTCCTCGGAACTCAGGGGGCCCACCATCACGGATGTCCGCTCGCTCGCCTTGCCACAGGGCTTCAAGTTACTGCGCCAAGCCAATGCCTGGCAACAGAAATCGCGGAATGGAATATATCGGCCCGATCAGTGGCCGATCTTCTCCAGAATCCGGTCCAGCTTCTTGCCCTGGGCGCTGTGGCTTGGCGCCTTCTCGACCGCGCCGTAATAGGCCTCGGGGTCGTAGGTCGGGATGCCCAGTTGCAGATGCTCGACGGTCAGCAGGCCCATGGTGGCCAGCACCTGGTAGACCGCGACATAGCGCTGCGCCTCGGCCTCGAGCCGGGCATTGCGCGCGTCCAGCAGCTCCTGCTCGGCGTCGAGCACGTCGAGCGTCGTGCGGGTCCCCGCCGCCGCCTCCTCGCGCACGCCATCGAAGGCCGCCTGCGCCGCGCGGATCTGCAGGTCGGACGCTTCGATCGAAGCCGCCGCCACCGCCAGATTGGCCCAGGCCACGCCCACGTTCTCGACCACGCCCACCGCGGTCTGCTGCAGGGCCGCCCGCGCCGCATCCTTGCCCGCCAACGCCTTGCGCTGCAGCGCCGAGAGCCGCCCGCCAGCATAGATCGTCTGGTTCATCGTCAGGCCCAGGCTCTGCGATTGCAGGCCCTCGTCATCGGTGCGCAGCGTGACGCCCGCCCCGATGGTCGGTGCCCGGCTGGCCTTGGCTAGATCGACCTGCAGGTCCGCCACCGTCACCTGATGCTGCGCCTGGCGGATCAGCGGATGGGTCCCCCGCGCCACGCTCTGCGCCTCTTCCATCGTGCGCGGCAGGGCCGGGGCCTTGGGCGGCGGCGCAAGCTTGCCCGGATAGGCACCGGTCGCGGCCTTGTAGGCTTCGCGCGCGATCATCAACTGGCCCTGAGCCGCCGCCAGCGCTGCGCGCGAGGCCGCCAGCCGCGCCTCGGCGATGGAAACGTCGGTGCGGGTGATCTCGCCCACGTCGAAGCGATCCTGTGCCGCGCGCAGTTCTTGGGTGATGAGCCGCAGGTTGCTTTCCCGAAGCGCCACCACATCCTGCGACAGCCGCACGTTGACATAGGCCTGCACCGTGGCCAGAAGCACGTTCTGCTCCACCTGGATCAGCGCCTGGCGGGTGGCGAGCACGCTTTCCTTGGCAATCTCGATGCCCAGCCGGTTGCGGCCGAAGTCGATCAGGGTCAGCTCGGCCGACAGCGCCAGCGAGGCCGACAACCCCTCGACCACCGTGGTCCCGAGCGTGCTGTTCACCTCGGCCCGCGACCAGCCCGCCTGCGCGGTATAGCCCACCACAGGGCGCAGGGCCGACACGGCGATCGCCACATCCTCGTCCGCCGCCCGCAGCACGGCGCGGTTCTGGTCCAGAAGATGCGAATTCTTGTAGGCCGCGATCAGCGCGTCGGTCAGCGTTTCAGCCTGCGCCCCCGGGGCCGCGGCCAGCGCAAAGACCGCAACCAGTGCCGATTTCAACCAAGCCCGCATCTTCCATCGCCTTCTCATGACCCGCGGAACGATGCCGGCGGGCGGGTGTCTGGTCCGGACGGGGCACGAAAGCGCCCCGGGCCGGACAGGGCCCTACAGGGTAAAGCCGCGCGTTATCCGGAAGCCCGGCAGGACCGGGGCCGCCGCGTTGAACACAGGGCGCCAGGTGATCCGGTCCTCGATCTTGTAGCCGACCTTCGCCGTACCGAGCGCGCCATCCATGAAGACCGCGCCGATCCGACCGCCGTCCTTCAGCTGCGCGAGCAGGCCCTCGGGAATGGTCTCGACGCCACCTTCCACGGTGATCACATCGTAGGGCGCGCATTTGGCCGCGCCCTCGGCCAGCTTGCCGGTGACCACGACCGCGTTGTCGACGCCCTCTTCCGACAGGATGCGCTGCGCGTCCGCGGCCAGCGCCTCATCCTCCTCGACGGCGACGACCGTCTCGGCGAGCCGCGCGATGACCGCCGCCGAATAGCCGAGGCCGCAGCCCAGATCCAGCACCAGCTCGCCCGGCTGCACATCCAGCGCGTCCAGCAGCTTGGCCAGCGTCCGCGCCTCCAGCACCACCCGGCCCGGAGCGAGCGGCAGGTTCTCGCCGACATAGGCCGCCTCGCGCTTGTCGTCGGGCACGAAGGTCTCGCGCGGGACGGTGAGCATGGCGTCGATGATCGGGAACTTGGTCACATCCGAGGGGCGGACCTGAGTGTCCACCATCATAACGCGGCGGGTGGCGAATTCGCTCATTCTGAACTCATCGGTCTGATTGGCGTCAGCCGGAGTCTTGCCACAGATACCACGGTCCCGCAACCGGCCTTCGGTTTATTTTCATGCCTTTGGCCGAGAGGTCCCGCGACGGAAACCCCGCCGCTTTCGCCCTGCCGCTTCACAAAGTCTTCAGACTTCGAGTCGATGCTGAACCGGCAGAACAAAGGAGGACCAGATGGCCGCTTCCCGCCTTTCCCTCGCCGACGAACTCGCCGATATCCGGGCCGAAATCACCCGCCTGCAGCAGCGCGAAAGCCGCCTTCAGGCCCTGGCCGACGACCTGCCGCCGATCCCGGTCTTCCGCCGCGGCTGGCCGATCCTGCGCAGGCCCGCCGCTGCCGCCGCCGTCTCGGCCTGATCGCATCAGTCTTCGATCAACCCCTTCACGCGGGCCACGCCCTCGGCAACCAGCCTCGCGTCCCCCCGCGCCTCGACGTTCAGCCGCAGAAGCGGTTCGGTGTTCGAGGCGCGCAGGTTCAGCCGCCAGTCCCCGAAATCCAGGCTCAATCCGTCGGTGCGGTCGGTGGACCGCGCCTTCGGTTCCAGCGCTGCCTTGACCCGCGCCACCACGGCAGGCAAGTCCGCGACCCGGAAGTTGATCTCGCCCGAGGACGGAAAGTCCCGCCGCATCGCGCCGACCATCTCGGTCAGGCTGCGCCCGGACTGCGACACCAGCCGCGCCACCATCAGCCAGGGGATCATGCCGGAATCGCAGGCCATGAAGCCGCGGAAATAGTGGTGCGCGCTCATCTCGCCGCCGTAGACCGCACCCTCGCGGCGCATGGCGGCTTTCAGGAACACGTGGCCGGTGGGCGCCAGCACCGACCGGCCGCCGCCCCGCTGCACCGCATCCTGAACCGCCCAGACAACGCGGGGGTCATGGATGATCGTCGCGCCCGTCTCTTCCGCCAGATGGGCCGCGGCCAAGAGCGCCACCACATGCTCGCCGTCGACAAAGCCGCCCGCGCCATCGAAGAGGAAGCAGCGGTCGAAATCGCCGTCGAAGGCCACCCCGAAATCCGCCCCCGCCGCCCCGACCGCCGCCGCCGTCACCGGGCGGTTCTCGGGCAGAAGCGGGTTCGGAATGCCATTGGGGAAGCTGCCGTCCGGGTCATGGTGCATCCTGACGAGGTCCAGCTGGGCACCGCGGCGGGCCAGCCCCCCGGCAAGCGCATCCAGCGTCGGTCCCGCCGCGCCGTTGCCCGCGTTCACCACCAGCCGCAGCGGCCCGATCCCCGGCCCGACCAGCCCGGCGACATGCGCCACATAGTCGGCCCGCACCGCAGACCGATCCTCCCGCGCGCCGCCCGGCGCCCGGTCCGGCTCCTCGCCCGCCTCGGTCAGCGCCCGGATCCGGGCGAAATCGGCATCCGGCAGGGGCACCGCGCCGCGCCCCACCAGCTTCATCCCATTGTATTCGCGTGGATTATGCGAGGCAGTGACGCAGATCCCGCCCCCCGCGCCCAGATGCGCGGTGGCGAAATACATCTCCTCGGTCCCGGCCATCCCGAGGTCCAGCACCCGCACGCCCGAGGCCACCAGTCCCGCCGCGACCGCATCAGCCAAAGCGGGCGAGCTTTCGCGGCAATCGCGAGCCAGCACCACCGCCCCGGCCCCGGTGACGGCGGCAAAGGCCCGCGCGATGCGATGGGCGATGGTTTCGGTCAGTTCCGTCCCGAGACGGCCGCGGATGTCATAGGTCTTGAAAGCGCTCATGGGCCGGAGAGGATCATCCCCGCGCGCCGTAGTAAAGCCCCACGACATGCTCGGCCTCGGCGAAGAAAAGCCAGCGGGCGGCCAGCGCCCCCGCCAGATGCAACACCGCGGCCAGCGCAATGCCCCAGCCCCCCAGCGGCAAAAGCAGGATCAGCGCGGGAAGGGCCGAGGTGAGGACCAGCGCGATCTTCCGCAGCTTTGCCGCATGCCTGCGCCCGACGACGAAGATCATCTCGCGCTTGAGGTAGTTCCCCGCCGTATGCGCCGGGTCAAGAACCGAAGGCACCCCCAGCCGGTCCAGCCCCGTGGCAGTGCCAAGGCTCTGCCCGGCCTTCGCGAAAGCCTGGTCCCCCACCCGCCAGACCGCCAGCAGCACCGCGCCGACCGCGAGCAGCGCCAGCGGTGCCCAGACACGGCCCGACAGCATCGCGCCTCCGGCGATGGCGAAGGTCAGGAACATCACCGGCGTCAGCCAGTGGTGCCAGCGTGGCACGGCCTTGATGTGGGTGTAGATCATCGCGGTGGTGAAGACCGTGACCAGCGCCAGCGCACCGCCCAGCTGGCCCGGCAGTCGCGACAGGCCAAGGCTGAAGATGTCCGACAGGGCGACCGGGGCGAGGAGGAACAGCGTCGCCACCGAGGTCCATGCCTCGCGGCTGAGCCAGCTCGTCCGCCACTGGGTGAAGGCCTTGAGCGCGTTCTTCGGGTTGCCGAGGTGGAAGGTCGAGGCCATCAGCCCCGCCACCGCCAGCCCATAGCCCAGGCCCCACAGGAAGAAGGCCGCCCAACCCGAGGGCTGCAAGGCCCCCCAGCCGAGGAAGGCGAGGAAGCCGAAGCCAAGCCCCGACAGGGTGGAGAAGAGGATGACCGAAAGCGCGGGATGCATTCAGATCTTCCCCAGCATCCGGTCGAGCCAGCCGGCGATCCCGGTCGCCTTGACATCCAGAAGCGGCTCCAGCGGGCTTGCCGTGCCCGGCCCCTTTGCGCGGGGGGGCAGGTATTTGTTGGTGGGCCTGGTTCCCATGCCCGGCATCAGGTCATACCCGCCGCGCTCGGCCACCAGCTTCGAGACGTGGCTCTCGGGATCGGCGAAATCGCCATAGTGCCGGGCATTGGTCGGGCAGGTGCGCACGCATACGGGCTCGCGGTCCTCCTCGGGCAGGTGGTCGTTGTAGATGCGGTCGACGCAGAGCGTGCATTTCTTCATCACCCCCTGCGCGGCGTCCATCTCGCGCGCACCATAGGGGCAGGCCCAGGCGCAAAGGCCGCAGCCGATGCAGGCGTCCTCGTTCACCAGCACGATCCCGTCCTCGGCCCGCTTGTAGCTGGCCCCGGTCGGGCAGACGGTGACACAGGGGGCGTTGTCGCAGTGGAGGCAGGACCGCGGGAAGGTCACGACCTGCGCCGGACCGTCGGGGGCGCTGACCTGATAGGAATGGACCCGGTTCAGGAAGGTGCCCGAGGGGTTCGCGCCATAGGGGTCCTGGTCGGACAGGCCGATCCCCGCGTCGTTCCAGCCCTTGCAGGCGGTGACGCAGGCCTGGCACCCGACGCAGGTATCAAGGTCGATCACCAGCCCCAATTTCTTTTCGGTGGCGTGCGGCAAGGCGGTCATCGCTCGGCCTCCACCAGGCCCAGAAGTTTTCGAAAACTTTTGGCAAATTTCTTCGAAGAAATTTGGCCCCGCCCCCCGCCCGTGCGTGGCGGGTCGGGCAAGATCGGGAAGGCCGGCTCCGCCGTCCCGCGCGGATGGTCCGCCGCCGCCACCCGCTCCACCCGCACCCTCTGGTCGAACCAGGCCGCCTGCCCCGTCACCGGGTCGGAGTTCGAGAGCCGCACCCCCTTCTCCGGCAAGAGTTCCGAGATCAGATGATTGAGCAGGAAGCCCGTCGTCGCCTCGGGCGCATCGGGCGACAGCGCCCAGGCCCCTTTCCGCTTGCCGATGGCATTCCAGGTCCAAACCGTGTTCTCGTTCAGCGCCGCCATATGCGCGACCGGCGCCACGATCACCCCCGCGCGGCTCGACACCCGCGCCCAGTCGCCGGGCTGGAACCCCTGCGCTTCCCAGATCTTCGTCGGCAGATACAGGTAGTTCCGCCCCTTGATCTGCCGCAGCCAGGCATTCTGGCTGCCCCAGGAGTGATACATGTCCATCGGCCGCTGGGTCAGGGCATGGACCGGATAGCCGAAGGCGGCATCCTCGTCGCCATAGGGCGGATACCAGACCGGCAGCGGGTGCATCGCCTGCCTCAGCCGGTCGCGCAGATGGTCCGGCGGCTGGCGCGATCCATGGCCCTCCGCTGCAAGTTGGAACCGCCGCATCGGCTCGGACCAGAGGCTGAAGAGATAGGGCTGCGGGGTCTCATACAGGCCAAGCTTCACCGCCCAGTCCTGATAGGCCGCATTCCACGGCTTGTAGAACGCTGCCTCCTCCGGCACATGCGCCTGGCAGAAAGCGCCATTGGCGATGTAGCGCTGCATCTGCTCGGGGTTCGGTGCCCCCCGGCCCGTCGCCTCGCCATTGCCCCGGAAGCCCATCAGCGGCCCCACGCCGGGCCGCCGCTGGTGGTTGACGATGTAATCGGCATAGTCAGCGTATTTCGCCGAACCATCCTCTTCCACCATCCCCGGCAGGCCCAGCCTTGCCCCAAGATCCAGCAGGACCGACTGGAAGCACCTGACCTCGCGGTCGGGTTCCAGCACCGGCCAGCGGATCGCATCCCCCGCAGCGTCGGGCTCGGAGATCGGGCGGTCAAGAAGGCTGATGCAGTCGTGCCGCTCCAGATAGGTGGTGTCGGGCAGGATCAGGTCGGCATAGGCCACCATCTCGCTGGCATAGGCGTCGGAATAGATGATCCGGGGGATCAGATATTCTCCGTCCTCGCCCGTCTCCGTCAGCATCTCCATCACGCGGGCGGAGTTCATCGAGGAATTCCACGACATGTTGGCCATGTAGAGGAAGAGCGTGTCGATCCGGTAGGGGTCGCCCGCATGGGCATTGGGGATGACCATGTGCATCAGGCCATGGGCCGAGAACGGGTTTTCCCAGCTGAAGCCCTTGTCGATCCGGGCGGGTTGGCCATCGGGCAAGAGGCACAGGTCGTCGGGCGAGCGGACATAGCCCAGATGCGGGCCGGTCAGCGGCTTGCCCGGCGTGGTCACGAAATGCGGCGTCGGATGCGCCTCGACGGGCTTGGGGTAAGGCGGCTTCAGCCGGTAGCCGCCCGGCGTTTCCACCGCGCCCAGCAGGATCTGCAACAGATGCAGCGCCCGCGCGGTCTGGAAGCCGTTGGAATGCGCCGAAATTCCCCGCATGGCATGGAAGCTGACCGGGCGACCGGGCATGTCGGCATGTTCATTGCCCCGGAAGTCCGTCCAGGGACGCGGCAGCGAGATCGCCTGCTCGAACGCCACTTGCGCCAGTTCCGCCGCCAGTTGCCGGATGCGCTGCGCCGGGACGCCGCAGCGTTCCGCCACCGCCTCCGGCGCATAGTCCGGTTTCAGGTATTCCTCGACCATGTGGCGGAACACCGTCCGGTGCCCCTGCCATTCCGCGCCAAGGTCGGGTTCCACCCCCTTGCCGTCCCAGGGGGCGGGATGGCCGCTGCGACGGTCGATGACGAAAGGCTGGCTTTCGGCATTGCGGACGAAAAGCCCCTTCTCCGGCCCGTCCTGTTCGTTCACCAGCAAGGGCGCATTGGTCCATTGCGCAAGATAGTCGAGGTCGATCTTCCCCGCCTCCAGCAGGCAATGGATCAGTGACAGGATCAGGAGGCCGTCCGTCCCCGGCGTGATCCCGATCCAGTCATCCGCGACGGCCGAATAGCCGGTCCTGACCGGGTTGACCGAAATCACCCGCGCGCCGCGGGCCTTCAGCTTGCCGATGCCGATCTTGATCGGATTGCTGTCGTGATCCTCGGCCACCCCGAACATGACGAACAACTGCGTCCGCTCCCAGTCGGGCTGACCGAATTCCCAGAAGGCCCCGCCGATGGTGTAAATCCCTCCGGCGGCCATGTTGACCGAACAGAACCCGCCATGCGCGGCATAGTTCGGCGTGCCGAAATTCTGCGCCCACCAGCCGGTGAGGCTCTGGCTCTGGTCACGGCCGGTGAAGAACGCAAGCTTCTCCGGCGCCGTCTCGCGCAGGGGCTTCAGCCAAGACACCGCCGTTTGCAGCGCCTCCTCCCAGCTGATCTCCTCGAACGCCCCCGAGCCCCTTGGCCCCACCCGGCGGAGCGGCGCCTTCAAGCGTGAAGGCGCGGTGACCTGCATGATTCCGGACGCGCCCTTGGCACAGAGCACGCCCTTGTTGATCGGATGGTCGCGGTTGCCCTCGATATAGGCGACGCGGCCCGATTTCAGATGCACGTTGATCCCGCAGCGGCAGGCGCACATATAGCACGTGGTCTGCCGGACCTCGTCCGAGACCTCGCGCTGCGTCTCAACCCTCGGCTGGTTCACGCGCCCTCCCCGGCCATCACGGCCTGCGCCTCCAGCGCAATCTGACGCTCCTCGTCGGCCGGCACAACAAGGATAACGACACGGGATGTCGGTGCGTGCAGCACGGTTTCGTTCCGGGCATTGGCGGCGGGGTCGGAAGAAACTCCCAGAAAGCTCAACCCCGAGAGGATTTCCTTCCGCATCCAGGGATCGTTCTCGCCGATGCCGCCGGTGAAGACCACCGCGTCGAGGCCCCCCATCGCGGCCACCATCGACCCCGCATGGCGGACGGCCCAATAGGCGAAATGCTGAAGCGCAAACCGCGCCGCAGGCGTGCCCGCCGCGTGCAGCGCGCGCACATCGCTGGCCCCGCCAAGGCCCAGAAGGCCGCTTTCGCGGTTCAGGATGCGCCCGGCCCGCTCCACCCCATGCAGCTCCGCCAGCCGCAGGACCGCATTGCCGTCGATCCCGCCGGTCCGCGTGCCCATGGTCAACCCGTCCAGCGGCGAATAGCCCATCGTCGTCGCAACCGAACGCCCGTTCACAATCGCGGCCAGCGAGCAGCCGTTGCCCAGATGGCAAGCGAGCAGCCGCTCTGGCAGCGGACCCCGCGCCCGCAGGATGCGCACCAGCGCGGAGAAGCTGATGCCGTGAAAGCCATAGCGGCGCAGGCCCCGGTCTCGCTCTGCCTTTGGCAGGGCATAGGTGACGGCAACATCCGGGTTCGTCGCATGGAAGGCGGTGTCGAAGGCCGCATATTGCGGCAGGTCGGGGGCGAGATCGGCAACCGCCCGGATTCCCACCAGATTCGCCGGGTTGTGCAGGGGCGCCAGCGGCATGCAGGCTTCGATCTGTTGCAGCACTGACGGCGTCACACGGCAGGTTTCCGTCAGCGCCGCCCCGCCATGAACCACCCGATGCGCCGCCGCCGTCAGCCGGTCAAGCGCAACTCCGGCCTGCGCCAGACCCTCGGCCATTGCCGCGCGGTGGCCATCCGGTCCGATCTCGCCGACGAAGGCTTTCGTGACCTCCCGTTCACCGTCGAAGAGCTTCAGCTTCAACGAAGACGAACCGGCGTTCACAACCAGCCACATCAGAGAAGCGCCTTGCCCAGCCCCAGCGCCGCAAGCCCGGCCAGGAGGATGATCGCGAAGCGGCGGAAGTCCTGCGGGTCGGTGCCGAAGAAATGCCGCCCGCCCAGCCAGTTGGCCAGCAGCGTGATCGGCAGCGCCAGCAGAGCGGCCCAGAGCGTGTCCCATGTGACCAGCCCCGCCAGCCAGTAAAGCGGCGCGGAGTAGAGGTCGAGCAGCGGGAAATAGGCGATCAGCGTGGCGCGGAATACCGCCGCGGGCATCGGCTGCGCCGCGAAGAAGGCCGCAAGCGGCAGCCCGCCCATCCCCGGTGCATTGGCGAGGCCCGAGATGACCCCGGCCACCCCGTTCGCCGCACCCTTGACCTCGCCCGACAGCCGCCAGCCCGCCAGAAGCACCGCGCACATGAAGAGCACATAGCCCGAGATCACCGCCCGCGCCGTGTCCTCGCTGACCCCGGTCAGCACCCACAGGCCCAGCGGCAGCCCGATCGCCGCCCCGCCCATCAGCCAGCCGACCCGTTTCCAGTCCACCTGTGGCCCGGCCCCTTTTGCGGCCTGTAGCGACATTACAGTTTCCAGAATGACGACAACCGCCACAAAATTCATTGGATTGGTGACAAGACTGGAGGCTGCGATCAGCAGCGCGGAGAAGCCGAACCCGGAATACCCCCGCACGAAGCCCGCCACGAGGCAGGCCACCGCCAGCCAGGCCAGCGCGCCGGGGCCGAGGTCATAGGGCATTACGGCGTCGCTTGAAGTTCGGCGAAAAGTTCTGGACGCCCCAGCCAGGTTGCATCAAACCACCTGCGGTCGCATGTCGGCCTTGGAAATTCCCGCGACCTCCACCGGCTTCTTCATCGCGTCGCGGCGGAAGGGCTCGCCCAGTTCCTGGTTGATCAGCGCCTCGATCAGCGTGGTCTTGCCCGCCATCTGGTCGTCGATCGCCTTGCGCAGGGCCGCCGTCAGCTCTTCCATCGTTCGCGCCTGCACGCCCTGCAAGCCGCAGGCCCGGGCGATCCCGGCATAGGACACATCGGTGTCCAGTTCGGTCCCGACGAAGTTGTCGTCGTACCAGAGCGTTGAGTTCCGCTTCTCCGCCCCCCATTGGTAGTTGCGGAAGACCACCATGGTGATCGCCGGCCATTCCTTGCGGCCGATGGCGGTCAGCTCCGTCACCGCGATGCCGAAGGCCCCGTCGCCCGCGAAGCCCACCACCGGCGTATCCGGGCAGCCGATCTTCGCGCCGATGATCGACGGCAGCCCATAGCCGCAGGGGCCGAAGAGCCCCGGCGCGAGATATTTCCGCCCCGCCTCGAAGCTGGGATAGGCGTTGCCGATGGCGCAGTTGTTGCCGATATCCGACGAGATGATCGCCTCTTTCGGCAAGGCGGACTGGATCGCGCGCCAGGCCATGCGCGGCGACATCCACTCCGGCTTTGCGGTACGCGCACGCTCGTTCCAGTTGGTGCCGGGATCATCCTCTTCATGATCCATCCCCGCCAGCGTCTGCGCCCAGGCAGATTTCTTCTGCGCGATCAGCGCCTTGCGCTCGGCCCGCCCGGCATCGCCCGCCGTCTTCGACAGCCGCGCGAGGATGCCTTCGGCCACTTTCCTCGCGTCGCCGACGATCCCCACCGTGACTGGCTTGGTCAGGCCGATCCGGTTCGGGTTGATGTCGACCTGGATGATCTTGGCCTCCTTCGGCCAGTAGTCGAGGCCATAGCCCGGCAGGGTCGAGAACGGGTTGAGCCGCGTCCCCAGCGCCAGCACCACATCCGCCTGCTGGATCAGCTCCATCCCCGCCTTGCTGCCGTTATAGCCCAACGGTCCGGCAAACAGCGGATGCGAGCCGGGGAATGCGTCGTTGTGCTGGTAACCGACGCAGACCGGCGCGCTCAGCCTTTCGGCCAACGCCATCGAGGCCGGGATCGCGCCGCCGATCACCACGCCCGCACCGTTGAGGATCACCGGGAACTTCGCGCTGGACAGAAGCTGCGCTGCCTGCGCCAGGGCCTCCTCGCCGCCCGAGGGCCGCTCGAATTCCACCACGGCAGGCAGGGCCACGTCGATCACCTGAGTCCAGAAATCCCGCGGCATGTTGATCTGCGCCGGGGCCGACTGGCGGCGGGCCTGCAGGATCACGCGGTTCAGCACCTCGGCCACGCGGGAGGCGTCGCGCACCTCCTCCTGATAGCACACCATGTCCTTGAAAAGCGCCATCTGCTCGACTTCCTGAAACCCGCCCATCCCGATGGTCTTGTTCGCCGCCTGCGGCGTGACCAGAAGCAGCGGCGTATGATTCCAGTAGGCCGTCTTCACCGCGGTGACGAAGTTGGTGATCCCGGGCCCGTTCTGGGCGATCATCATCGACATCTTTCCCGAAGCGCGGGTAAACCCATCGGCCATCATCCCGCCCGAGCCTTCGTGGGCGCAGTCCCAGAAGGTGATCCCCGCCCTTGGAAAGAGGTCGGAGATCGGCATGAAGGCGCTGCCGATGATGCCGAAGGCATGTTCGATCCCGTGCATCTGCAGGACCTTCACGAAGGCTTCCTCGGTCGTCATCTTCATTACGGTTCTCCCATATCCCATACGGCCCCGAAGGCCTTTGACCGGCACCCTACCGCCCCGCCCGACCCTGCCTTAGGGCCAGTTCTTCCGTCCATCTAAGACCAGCTAGCGCAGCGCCTTCGCGATCCGCGCGACGCCTTCGGCGATGCGGGGCAAGGCGATGGAGGAATAGGCCAGCCGGTAGTAGTTGCGCGGCCCGTCGCCGGCAAAGAAGGCCCGGCCCGGCTCGATCAGCACACCCTCGGCCCGCAGCCGCAGCGCCAGCGCCTCGGTATCCACCCCGTCAGGCGCGCGCATCCAGAAGCTGGAGCCGCCAAAGCCCCCCTGCCCCGCGATCTCCAGCCCCTCGGCGGCCAATGCCTCGGCCATCACCTGTCGGCGGCGGCGGTAGGCGTTCTTCATCCGGTTGACGAGGGCGTCGTAGTGCCCGAGCCCGAGGAAATAGGCCATCGTCCGCTGGATATGGCCGGGCGGGTGCTTCAGCATCAAGCCACGCAGGGCGCGCGCCTCGGCGATGAAGCCGGGCGGGCCGACGAGGTAGCCGAGCCGGAGGCCGGGAAAGACGGATTTGGAGAACGACCCGGCGTAGATCACCCGGCCGCCCCGGTCCAGCGATTTCAGGGCGGGCGCAACGGGCTTCAGGAAGGACATCTCGAATTCGTAGTCGTCCTCGACGATGACCAGACCCTGCCGCTCTGCCGCCTCCAGCAGCGCGACGCGCCGCTCGACCGGCATGGTGGCATTGGTCGGGCACTGGTGCGAGGGGGTGGTGAAAACCACATCCGCCTCAAGGCCTTGCACCGGCAGGCCATGGGCGTCGACATCCACCGGCACCGCCTCGGCCCCTGTCGCCGCGACAATGGCGCGCCAAGCCGGGTAGCCGGGATTTTCCACCGCCGCCCGCCGCCCCGGCCCCAGAAGCGCCGTCGCCGCGATCCAGAGCGCGTTCTGCGCGCCGAGGGTCAGCAGCACCTCGTCTTCGCGTGCGGCGATACCCCGGCGCGGCAGGATGGTGCGGAGGAGTTCCTGGATCAGCAGGGGGTCGTCGCGTTCGTAGTAGTCACTGGTCAGCGCCGCAAAGTCGCGCTTGCCAAGGGCGCGCAGCGCGCATTGCCGCCAGTTCTGGTGGTCGAACAGCGTCGGGTCGGACTGGCCGTAGATGAAGGGATAGGGATAGCGATCCCAGTCCTCGGGGCGGTCGACCTTGGGAGTCAGGCTGAAGCGGCCGCCGGTCAGGCCCTTGAAATCAATGGCTTCCGCGCGGGGGGGACCGGCGGGGAATTCGGGGGCAAGCGGCGCGGTGTCGGAGACGAAATAGCCCGAGCGCCCGGCAGAGGTGAGGTAGTCGGAGGAGACGAGATCGGCATAGGCCAGCGTCACCGTGATCCGGCTGACGCCGAGATGCTCGGCCAGCCCCCGCGACGACGGCATCCGGCTGCCGGGGCGGAAGCGGCCCGCGAGGATGCCCTGCGTGACCATGGCCCGGATCTGTTGCTGCAGCGATCCGGTGGCGCCGGGGGTCAGGTAGAAGGCTTCGACGGGGATGGCGGGCATTGCGGAGGACCCTGAGCGATGAGTCCAGAGGAGGGGGCCGGATAGGGGCAGATGTCAAGGTGGAGGAGGAAGAGGTTCAGCGGGCAGAAATGAAGTCTGCTTCTGCGAGCAAGTGATTGGGAACGCTGGATTTACGATGGGTTTCGGGGTCGAGTTGGCCGTATGGAAGGCGTATGGATTCGGTATGGCTCTGATACAGACGTGCGTAAGGCTGTCGGCGCGTTAATCCTGTTGCGGCGAATCGGAGAGATGATGCGCAACAGAGGGCAGCGCCTGACGGCCGGGTGGGCGACCAACGGCGGATTTGGGCGCTTTATGGTGCCAGGCGCATCCACCGCAGGTCTGCTGCTAAGGTCACAAAGCGCCCGCCCGAGGGGGCGGTCGGGCGCTGCCCGGCGGGCTTCGCCCTTGAGTCCGGGCAACGGCAATTCAACAGGTCAGAACCGCTTGCCTATACGGTGAAACCCCACCCTGAAAATCGCCGCCATCGGCATGGAAGATGCCGGAAACCGGCCGCCTTCCGCGCGACGCTGCGGTTAGGCTCGCGCCAGGCCGTATCTGGTCGGGATGGGAAGAGAGACAGATGATGACCAGAACCTACGCCATCCTTGCCCTTGCCATCCTGGCCGAGGTGATCGCCACCACGGCCCTGTCGCGCTCCGCGAGCTTCACGAAACTCTGGCCCAGCGTCATCACCATCGCCGGATATGTCGTCGCCTTCTGGCTCTTGTCCTTCCCGCTGCGGGTCATGCCGACGGGGATCGTCTATGCGATCTGGTCCGGCATGGGGATCGTGCTGATCAGCGCAGCCGCCTGGATCTGGTATCGCCAGACGCTGGATACCCCCGCGCTGATCGGCTTGGCACTGATCATCGCGGGTGTGCTGGTGGTGAACCTGTTCTCAAAGACGGTGGGGCATTGAGGGGATGATGGGTGGTGCGTGCGAGCACGCAACCTACCGCTCGCTGGCGGATGGTGCACGCAAGCGCTGCGCGCACTCTACCGCTCGCTTCTGGCACGGTCGCAAAGCGCCTGCCCGAGGGGGCAGTCGGGCGGGCTTCGCCCTTTGGTCCGGGCAAGGGTGTTGGATTATAGCACCCACCCTACTAATCGCTATGGCCAGTAGCCTTCACCGACCAAACGAAGATTCACTTCGTTGACGTTTCCCGGAAGCAAGTGGAAAATCACTGTTCTGAGGTTCAAAGCCTCAAACGCCGCAAATGCCAATCTTGCGCAGCGTCTATCTGAAGTAACAAAGATATCACAAACCGAAGCGGCGCAAATCTGACTGATATCTCCAAATTGTGCGCGGGCTCCGCTGTCGCTCTTTCTCTGGTCATTCTTTCCAATATCTTTGTCTCTTGCAAAACCCATACCAATCAGAGCTAGACAGAGTTCTTGAATACGGCTTTTGATGTTTTCTTGTTCTGTGAAGGGAGAAATTAGCGGCTCCAACCACTCTGTTAAAACAGGATAAATTGCAGTAATTTTCTTCACAACGGATGGTGGTTTTATATTGTTGATTTGTTTTGGCGCCATATGATGAGCTTCCAGTTCATCTTTTGTTACGATGGGGGAAGGAACTGCAGGAAGCAACCTAAGCTCTTGGCTAAAGCGTTCCCTCGCAAACTCCAGCTGAGCAATGATGCGCAGGTCAGTGTTTTCCGGCAAATCTTCCATCATCGCCTGTACAACATCTTCCATTGCATTGCGAAACAGGACATTCAGGTCTGGCACGCTTGTGCTTCCGGCTATTGAACGCAATATGCCCCTGAGAAAGAGTTCGATAGCATCCACGTTCACTGAGTTATTATCAGGTTCGATGCTCCGATAGAAATTCACAAGGCCACCTAGAAAAGATGCCTCGTGTGCAAGCACATAGAGAAATCCATGGTCTAAAAGAGTTCTCGTCTCGCGACCGCTAGGAAGCTCTTCAAGCACGGTATCAGAGACAACTAGCCTATGGCCCCTATCAGTTAGAATGCCTAGAAAATCTGGAACTTTACCAACACTGACATATGAAATGACGTTTGTGTCGAAGTAGATTGTGAAACTTGGCTCTTCAGCTGACATTTGCCCTCACATGAGTGCCAAGCAAGCTACGGCATGAGCACTCAGACTGCAAATGTCTCAATAGAACAAGAAAAAGGTGCCCGTGCCCGGGCACCCTTCCCGCCCGCAAAGGGCTCAGGTCTTAACCGAACACCCGTCCCAGCGCGCCGTCGATCGCCCCGGTGATCTGGTCGATGTCATCCGCCGTCGCGATCAGCGCCGGGGACAGGCACAGCGTGTTGTTCAGCCCGGGGATCGAGCGGTTGGTCATGCCGATGATCACGCCCTGCGCGTTGCAGTCGGCGACCACGGCGGCGACCTTCTTCTCGTCCATCGGCTCGCGGGTCGAACGGTCGGCCACCAGTTCGGCCCCGAGGAACAGCCCCTTGCCGCGCACGTCGCCGATGACCTTGTGCTTCTCCATCAGCGCCTGCAGGTTCGACAGGCAACGGTCGCCCATCGCGAGCGTGTTGGCCAACAGCCCCTCGTCCTCGATGATCCGCATGTTCTCCAGCGCCGCCGCCGGGCCGGAGGTGCAGCCCCCGAAGGTGGAGATGTCGCGGAAGTAGCTCATCGGATCGCTCGGATCGTCCTTGAACAGGTCGAAGACCCGCTCGGTCGTCACCGTGCAGCTGATCGCGGCATAGCCCGAGGCCACGCCCTTCGCCATGGTCACGAAGTCGGGCTTGATGCCATAGTGCTGGTAGCCGAACCAGGTGCCGGTGCGGCCCACGCCGCAGACGACCTCGTCGATGGCGAGGAGGATGTCGTATTTGCGGCAGATCTCCTGCACGCGGTCCCAGTAGCCCTCGGGCGGCACGATGACGCCGCCGCCTGCGGTGATCGGCTCCAGGATCAGGCAGCCCACGGTATCGGGGCCTTCGCGCAGGATGACCTCTTCGATGGCATCGGCGGCGCGTTCACCGTAGTTCGGAACGTCCCATTGCGCGCGGTACTCCAGGCAATGCGGCACGCGGACGAAGCCTTCGGGGAACGGGCCGTACATCTTCGCCCGCTCGTCCTGCCCGGCGCTGGCAAGGGCGGCGATGGTGGTGCCGTGATAGTCGCGGTCGCGATACAGGATCTTCCACTTCTTGCCGCCATGGTGCCGGTGCGCGATCTGGCGCACCATCTTGTAGACCTTCTCGTTCGCCTCGGACCCCGAGTTGGAATAGTAGACGCGGGACATGCCCGGCATCTTCTCGATCAGTTTCTTCGAAAAGAGCGCGCCCGGCACCGACCCCGCGGCGCCCGCGAAATAGTTCATCTTGATCAGCTGGTCGCGCACCGCATTGGCGATGCTTTCCCGCCCGTAGCCCACGTTGACCGTCCAGACCCCGCCGGAGACCGCGTCGATGTGTTCCTTGCCCTTGGCATCCCAGACCCGCATCCCCTTGCCCTCGACGATGACGCGGGGGTCGACGGTCTCGTAAGCCTTGTGCTGCGAGAGGTGATGCCAGACATGGGCGCGGTCGGCCTCGACCACGGCGCCGATGTCGTTCATGCCCGAAAAGCCTTCCATGGCCTCTTCCTTTCGAATGTCGTTTCGCGCGCCAGTATCGGGGATCGCGCCCGGCCCGCTTAGGACCAGAGCCGATCCGCCGCTATAGCCAGTCAGACCCGGGTATGGTCGCGATACCAGTCGACGAAGCGGGAAAGGCCGGTGGCGAGGTCGGTTTGGGGACGAAAGCCGGTCAGCCGCTCCAGAAGCGAACAGTCGGCCCAGGTGGCAGGCACGTCGCCGGGCTGCATCGGCAGGAAATTGCAGATCGCCTTCCGGCCCAGCAGGCGTTCCAACGTGCGGATGAACTCCATCAGGTGGACCTTGTCGGAATTGCCGACATTGACGATCCGCCAGGGCGCAACGGGGCTGAGACTGTCGCCCTCGACCGGCAGGCCGCGGTCGGCCGGCGGCGGCGGGGCAAGCGGGATCAGGCGGGTGACGCCTTCGACCAGATCCTCGACCGCGGTGAAGTCGCGCCAGAGGTCGCCGTGGTTGTAGACCTCGATCGGCTCGCCCTTCAGGATCGCGCTGGCGAATTTGAAATAGGCCAGGTCCGGGCGGCCCCAGGCGCCGTAGACGGTGAAGAAGCGGAAGAGCGTGACGGGCAGGCCCCAGAGATGGGCATAGGAATGCGCCAGCCCCTCGACCGCCTTCTTCGTCGCGGCATAGACGGTCAGCGGATGGTCGGTGCGGTCGGTCTCGCGGAACGGCATCTCCGGGTTGGCGCCGTAGACGGAGGAGGTCGAGGCGATGAGGAGGTGCTTCACTCGCAACATCTTCGCCAGCTCCAACGCATTGAAACTGCCGGTGAAATTCGTCTCGACATAGGAGCGCGGGTTCTGCAGGCTGTAGCGCACTCCGGCCTGCGCGGCCAAGTGGATGATCACATCCGGCGCGAAATCCCCGGCCACGCGGGTCAGGGTCGCCATGTCCTCCAGCATCGCCTCGGTGGCCGAGAAGCCCGGGGTTTGCAGCAGGATCGCATGGCGCTGCCGCTTCAGCGCGACGTCGTAGTAGGGCGTCATCCCGTCATAGCCATGCACCCGGCGGCCCATCGCCAGCAGGTGCCGCGCGAGGTGGAAGCCGATGAACCCGGCGCTTCCGGTGATGAGGATCTTCTGCACGCCGCCTTGCCCAGACTTGCCCCGCCCGATTGCGGCGGACAATCTGCGGGGGCCCGTGCCAAGTCAACCCTGCTAGCGGGCCTGCTCGCGGGCCGGACGAAGCCCTTGCAGCCGCGGCGCGCATCCGCTATCTCCCCCTCACCTTCGCGGCGGGTTGGCGGAGAGGTTACGCAGCGGATTGCAAATCCGTGAAGACCGGTTCGATTCCGGTACCCGCCTCCATTTCCTTCTAGATCAGAGACTTAGGCGACAGCCGGTCGAGTGTGGCACCAAGTGGAGCACACGACCCATGAAGCTGTCAGCATACCTAAGCCTTTCTAGGCATGGAGTTTTCTACTTTCGGTGGCCCCTGCCCCGTACAGACCTAGACTGTCGCCCCATGATCCGCATATCGCTGCGGACACGCTGCCCGGATCGGGCTGGCACTCTGGCGCGGTATCTCGCATCTTGCGGTCTAATCACACGGGACAACCGAGAGTTGGCACGACTGAGGCAGGACAAGCTGCGGGAACTGGTAAAGGGCTTCTTCCAAGCCCAACTCGACCAGTACCTAGAGTGGATCAACAATCGGGGCCTATCCCCCCGCGCACTTGCTGACGCCCGCAGTGAGATGCTCGACCACGAAGACCACCTAGACAGCCACCGGCTGACGGAGATGTACCTGCCTATCGAGCGGTTCAAGCGAAAGACGGGCGTATCAGATGCGGACTGGTTTGACAGCCTGCCAAACGCCATCACTGAGCTACGCAAGGGGCGGCGCGACATGCTGCGTCGTGTTCTAGAAGCAGTCGAACGCCTTGATAACTACAGCTACGGCGGGCAACAGGTACCCCCCGAGACGCCCCCCGCTCCCCCTACCTCCGCCGCCCTTGGGACGGCTATCAGAGACTTCATTGCGGAGCATTCTAGACAGTGGCCTGCGAAGACGACGATGCAGGTGCAAGCTTACCTGAACATCCTCGCTGAGCACTTCGGAGCAGACCGGCACCTCGGCGAAATAACCAAGGCTGACGCCAGCGAGGTGAAGAAGATACTCCAAGCCTTGCCTGCTAGCAGAAACACAAAGCCCGCCCTCAAGCACTTACCTCTCGCCGAAGCCATCAAGGTTTCGGGGCACAAGACTATCGCGCCAAAGACGATCAACGCACACATCGACGCATTCCGGCGCTTCTTTGATTGGGCAGAGCGGCACGGGCATTCACCCCACCGACTTTTCGAGGGCATGAAGGTACCCAAGGCAAAGGAAGCGGCAACTGAACGCAAGCCTTTCACGCGGGAGCAGACCCGCATCATGTACACGGAACTGACCCAGAACACTTCGGGATTGGTGCGGTCGGACAGCCACAAGTGGGGTTCCCTGCTGGGGATGTTCACCGGGGCGAGACTCAACGAGATATGCCAACTAGGGATCACCGACATACAGCAAGAGGGCGGCATCTGGCTTCTGCATGTCACCGACGAAGGAGACGACAACAACAAGCGAGTGAAGGCCAAGGCCAGCAGGCGCAAGGTGCCCATTCACAGGGAACTTATCCGGCTAGGCTTTCTCGACTTCGTGGCAAGCCGCTCCCACAGCCCTCGCCTATTCCACGACTACAGCTTCAACCAGAATGGCGGCTACGGACGCAACTTGGGCCGATGGTTCAATGAGACGAGCTTCCTGCCCAAGCTGGGGTTGAAGGCCGAAGGTGTGGTGTTCCACTGCTTACGGCACACGATGGTAACACGGCTTGGGCAGGCCGGTGTCGCAGAGCCGATCATCCAATGTGTTGTTGGGCATGCACGGGAGGGCGTAACTCAGCAGGTCTACTTGCGGGAGGGGTACACGGTCCAGCAACTCAAGGAAGCAATTGACCTGTTCGACTTCTAATCTGCCCAGCCCAGCGTGCAGCCCGTGTTGCCCATGCGGCGACGACCATCAACGACGCCCTTGGTCATGTGCTGGTACACGATGCGGCTATCCTGCGGTTCCGGGCCGTACTCGACTGCCAGCACAATAGCCCGCCCGAATGCGGTGTGCTTCTGAATGCGGGTGCGCTGCCCGGAAAGCAAGGCGCGGCGCTCATGGCGAGACGGGGAGGTGTCGTGGTCAAGCTGCACGGACCAATTCCTTTGCGTTGGCTGGTGACAAGGTGTGTTGCGCAAGCTGCATGGCCCGGTCGGCAAGCCCTGCCCTCTGTACTTTTTCCGTGTACCGCTGCACCTCGGCTAGCGTCCGGTGCCCGGTGACAGCAGCAATTTCGTGCGTCGTCGCCCCGGCCTCTGCCAGCCTACGGGCAATGGCCTTGCGTAGCCCATGAAGACTGCATTCGGGCAGCCCGGCCTTGTCGCGCCATACCTGCATCATGTTCCCCAGCCCTGAGGCGCTACGCTGCTCTCCGGCACGGGTTTGCAGATAGGTGGCCTGATCCGGGGGCAGAGCATCCAGCCTGCGCTTGAGTTCAGGGTGCAGGGGAATATCCACCACAATGCCGGTGCGGCTTTTGGTCTTCTGCCTCCGATACCGGATGCGGTCCCCAGCCCGGTTGCCCGGTCCTAGCTGCACCACGTCCACCCGTGCTGCCCCGGTGTAAAGGATCAGGGCAGTGGTCAGGTCTGCCAGTGTCCCCTCCGGCCATGCCTTCTGGAAGGTAGCTATCTCGTCCTCAGACCATGTATGGAACCCGTCCGGGTTGTTGGTCGGTAGTTTCTTGATCCGAACCGCCGGGCTTATCTCAATGAGGTCCAGTGTGTCGCATGCATAGTCCAGTATGATGCGGAGAAGCCTGAGGAAGTTGTTGGCTGTACCGGGCCGGTCAGCATGCTTCGCCATGATCCGCTTGATGGTCTTGCGATCCAGCCCGGCAATGGGGCGGTCCCCATAGGAAGCCCGGAGCCTGTCAGCGGTGGCGCGATATGTGGAGCGGGTCTTGTCAGCCAGCCGCAGGAACTGTGCGGACCCTAGCCAAGCCTCCACCGCATACCCAAGACTTCCCGGAATTGCCCGGATAGCTCTTGTGCTCTGCCCTTCCTCTGGTCGCGTAGCGGCATTGTAGCGACGGATGAACTCCGGGCTGCCATACTCCGACCCTAAGCTTACGGTGAACCCATTCTTGCGGTATCGCCAGCGGGGTTTACCGTGTCGGTCGTAGTAGTGGCTCACTCCGGGGAAGTCCTGCTTGCCCCCGTCCTGTTTGGCTGCCGGGCGCACTACACGTCCTCCCAGCCGGTGCCGGGAGGCATCTTGCCTGCGGTCAGGCTGCCAGCATCGCCGAAATAGACGGTGGTGCTGCCATCCGCATGCTGAGTGATTGCGCTTGCTGAGAGGCCCCTATGCTGAGCAGCGGCAATGATTGCCTCTAATCTCTGCGGGCTAACTCCGGTCCTTCTGCGTTGCCGCGTGCCCTGCTGTTTTGCCGCGTGCCCTGCCTCCTTCGTGGTCCCTTCCACGATTGCGTCGAGCACCTGGAACGGGATGGTATTGCGCCGCCGCTTGCCGCCCTGCTGTCTTGCCTGTGGTACCGTGTCCTGCACGAGGTCGGTCAGGGGGTGTGCTACTACATTCTGCATTGCATTTCCTACTCTTATAGGCACCTACAGGGATTGGGTCTGGCAGTTAAGTCCACCTATCTACTCAATCCCGCAGGTTCCTTGATTTGTTATTGGTGTCAGCCGAAAGATCGCCATGAACAATCAATAGCCGAAAGCCATATCCGAGGCAATAATCAATTCCACAAATCACCCCAACTTCGGGCCAAGTCATTGACCATACTAGAAACAAAATAGATGCCAATTCTGAGCAATAGGTAACTCGATATGCAACTCAATAAATAACTGCTTTGTTTGATTAATTGTCCGCCTCCTTGGCTCGCCGCTTTAATGAGTGTTAGCCCGAAGTTGCTCCGAACTTCATCAACTGTCACGGTCCCTACGGAGATGTGTAGCAGGGTGCCGCATGTCTTATGCAGTAGTATGCCCCTCACCAAAGCTGTCGAACTGGCCTCGTTCCGGGGGCTTGCCGAACGGTCCCAGATGCAGTGCTCGGTGAGGGGTAGCGAGTAGGGGTCAGCCGAGTTCTGGTACTCGAATACCAGCCGGATCGGGTAGATTGTCTGCACGCTGAGCAGCGGCGAGCGAAGCCATCAACTCAGTGCGTCTCTCCAGTGCAGCAGTGATACGCAGAGATACCTGCTGCACCGCTAGGAAGGCCGCGTGTAGCGAAGCCTGAACGTCCGGGTCGAGCTTGTCGGCTATGTCCGCCATACGGGCAGCCGGTGCTTGCGGCATTACGGTGGCGTTGAACCACTCGCGGAAGGCAGCAGCGTTGCCCTTGTTTACCCCGCGAACACTGTCCAGTAGGGCGAGTACTCCGCTTGTGTCGATTATTCTTGGCTTCCGGCCCGGGTAAGGCCAGTTCTCAGCACGAGTACTACGCGCGGTACGAAGGAAGTGCTTGGATGATGCAATCGGATCAGCGGCTCCGATGCAGCGATACACGTCCCCTGGCATGAACATCTGCCGCCCGTTGATCTCGATGCTTCGGAAGCCCTCGCCATTGTAGCTCAGAACGTTGATGTCGTCGGTCGTGACATTCGGTTTGCTCAAGGCAGCCGAATGGAAGTCCTGCCAGTTCGGCATGGCTTATCCTTTCTGCGATTGATTGAGGTTCACGATTTTCTGGTTGCCGAGGTCGATTGCACGGGCCTTGCGCTTGTGCTCCAAACGCTTCTGGAGCGCGTTCATTTCAGCCTGTTGCGGGGCCTCGGCTGTGATCTCGTTGTGCCGCAGGAACTGCTGAATAAGCCCAAGCATCGCCGGGTTGAGCATCTGCGGCTTGACCTTCGCCATCTCTAGATACTCGCGGTATGCGCAGGTGAGGTCGGCGTGCAGGGATTTCAAATCTTCGATGCTTCCGGCCTGCGTGCCTCTCGGGGCGGGGCGTAGAGGGGGGAAGACCTCCTGTAGTGCAACCGCCCCCGTCTCATTCGGGGTGTGATGTTCATGGTCGGTCATGTAGTCCTCTTGCCTCATGGCAGGCCGTTCTCACGACCGATCCGGCGTGCTTCATTGAGTTCCCCCTCTCGCCGGGCGCGCGCTTCAAATGACAATCGGCTGCCGGGGCGATGCATGGCGTCCAGCGCAGCTAGGTATGCCTTTGAGGTTATGCCTGTGACGGCACCGGGCGTCGGGGCGGGTTTCGGTGTGCCGTATTGCTCGACGTGAACACGCCGGTCGAGTTGAAGCGCCTCGCCGGAGACAATGGATTGCAGGCTCTCAACAGCGCGCCGCGCCGCCGATCCGCCCTTGCCCATCTCGATGAAATAACCCTGTAGCTCCGATTGCGAGAGCTTGGTGCTGGCCTGTTCAACAAGACGCTTAAAGGCGTGCGGGCCGTTGGTGTGCTGGTAGACTTCATTGGAGATACGTTCATCCTTCGGGCGCATCTCCCGCGAGAACTGCGCTAAGCCCTCCATGATCGCCTTGGCCCTGCGGGGGCCGATTGCAGCCACTAGGGCCTTCTGATCGACCTTGCTGGGGTCCCGGGACATGGCGGCGTCCAGTAGGAGGTCCGCAGCATCTTCGGTGCTGATCCCGATGTTCTGGAGGGTTCGCAGAGCCTCGTCAGCAATGGCGTGGCCTGTACTACCCCACACGGTCGCGTCCAGAGGCTTGCCCGCCCGGTCGTCCTCCGTCTCCATGTCAAGCTTCGCAAGGCGCTCGTTCTCGGCATCCTGTTTCCGCTTCTCGGCTTCACGTTGAAGCTGATCATCACTGATAGGATCGGATTGCGGCTGCTGCGCCGGGGTTTCTCCCTCGGTCGATAGCAAGCCCGCCTCGCTCGGGTTGATCTGGCCCTCTGTAGCGGCGGGGTTGGTGGTGGTGTCGGTCATGTTGCGGTCCTTATTCTTGGTCTTCGTCCCCGGTGGGAGCCGAGTACCTGCGGTCGAGTTCCGAAAGCGCCTCGTTCAGGAGGTCGGTATGCACGGCGAACTCGCTCTCCATGCTGTTGGTAGCTGCGGAGGATGCTGCGATCCTGCGGCTCAGGTCGGTGAGTGTACGGGACGTGACGGAGCAGAACTGCATGAGTTCCGCGTCCGCCTTCGCTGCGAAGTCAGGGGCTAGCATGTCAGGCACGGATGCCTTGCAAGCCGCCCTGAGTGGCTTGAGCCGGTGCACCTGTGCCCTTCACAGATGCCAGCGCGGCGAGCGTCTGGCCGGAACCGATGCCGGGGCGTCCGAAGGCGTGGATCGTGAGAACGCTGTTCGGATCGCGACCCTCAGCAATCATCATCTGCGCCATTGAGGCCACGGGACCTGCTTCGGTCCCCATGCCCCGCCGTTCATAGGTGGCGAGGATAGCGCCAGTCCGAGGGCTCTGTTCAATGAAGCCGGTTGCGGTGGCAAAGACGGTGATGGGCGGGCCAGCCTGAATGCGGGCACGGAATTCCTCACGCTCGGCCTCTTGCTCAGCACGGACAGTGGCCACCTTCACGGTGTTCTCGATCTCCACCTTATCGGCTTCGAGCTTCACTTGCGCCCAAGCCATCAGCACTTCGAGGTTGTCCAGCACCTGCCGGAACTTTTCATCTGATCCCCTGCAACGCTGGATCATGCTACGGAACTCGCCCCGGAACTGCGTGGTGAGGCCGTAGGGGTCAGATGGGAAGGCTAGCGCGCTCCAATTCGTTTCGGTCGGGTTGAACTCATGCCCGAGGTGCTTCGTGGTCCGGGCATTCGTCTGTGCTGCCGGGGCGGAGCTATTCGTGTTATTCGTCATGTCGTGGTCCTTCTAGGTGCGGGCTGATTGCCCGGTGATGGTGGTGGCCCGAGCGCGGGCCGGTGGTGGTGGCAGTCAGGTCAGGCGAGGTTGTCTTGGAACCAGCCAAGGGCTTGGCCTCTGGACAGGACTTCGTTGCCTGTGAGTTCGGCTTCCCTAAGTGCGAAGTCGGTGCGGCCTTCCAGAACACGGAGGTCAGGGGCGATCATCTTGCGCAACAGGCTCGCCTGATACGGCCCGAGGTCCACACGCTCAGCCTTCTTGCCCCACGAGAGCGCCCGGTGGACGCATCTTAGCCATGCCTTGTCAGCATGACGGGGATAGCCGGGTTGGGGCGTCCAGATGTCGCGTTCCATGAGGATGCCGAAGGTGGCGTGATGGGTGATGAACCGGATGGGTTCAACCCGATGACTGAGGCTGAGGCCGTAAGCGAGATACGCCGGAACGTGCCTGTCCGCGTCCTCTAGTTCGGTAGCCCGGACATAGCACTTGCCGGGGAGGTTCTGCGCGGCATGCAGCGCGCGGGCCACAACCGGCGTGTCTTTCACCTTGTTCAACTGCTTCCTGACAGCGTCGCGGAGACGGTAGAACTCATCCCAAGGAATGTCGCAGGGATGCGGGGAACCCATGCGGTCACAAAGCCGGGTGTGATACTCGCAGAGCTTGAGCGCGTAGTTCGCCCTGAACCCCGGCCCTTGCAGTGCAATATCTTGGCAGTCGCGCAACTCACATTGCAGACGGCGTTCAGGCACCTCTCCGGTGATGTCGTAGTGGTCACGGGTCGGTCGGAAGCCGTGTTGCCCGCGCTTCGGAACGTTGTGCCAGCGGGGTAGTCCTGTCTTGGCCATGATACTCTCCTCTCGGCCTTGGCCGATCTCGGGGAGAGGGCCTGTTTTGGGGGTGCGGGGATGGTCATTGGGTGCGCCGTTGGGCGAACTGCGCGAATACCTGGCCTGGGGTGGTCCAGTCAGATGCTGCAATGACCTGCTGTGGTGCCGCGTCCGATGCTGATTACGACGCCTGATTACGACGCCCGTTTAGATCGGCTGTTTAGGACGCCAGAGGTGTTTCGGGCAGGAAGGCTGCAAGTGGGTCGCAGTCTGCTGCCGGTGCGGCCGGATTGGTCAGGGATAGGGTAGCGGAGGGGTCGTGGTGCTCAGGAAGCGTGGTCGGCTGTTGGGCCAGCCGTTCCAGAATATCGCGGACCTGTTTCGGTCCCCATGCCCCGCCGTTCGCCGTGGGGACACGACTTGCTGTCAGTTCAGCGGCGATCTCCCGGAGCGACTTCCCAGCGGCCCGAAGCAGGAGGATACCGGAGAGTTCTTCGGCCCGTTGCTGTGCGGCCTGCTGGCGTTCGGTGTTCGTGTTGCCGGTGCTCATTCGTCCCCGTCCCGGTCACAGGCAGGGCCTGCTGCCTTGCCGTGGAACGGGTTCCGCCCCATCCTGAACGGCCAGAGCGGGCAGCCGGTCTGAACGCACTTCCTGATCTCCGCTTCGGAGTAGACGCAATCCCTGCATTTAGCCCGGATTGCCTTGATCGGGCTTTCCGGGTGGCCAAGGGTCCGCAGATCGGCAAGCGAAATTTCTGCGGGCGATTTTGCGATGATTTCTCCTGCGTCCGTCGGGATGGGCGAGACATGAAGGAACGGCGAGGCCGTGGCCTGCGCCGGTGTGGTCGAGGTGATGCTCATGTGGTGGTCCTTCCATGATGCGATGATGCTTGAAGCCAGCGAAGCCGGGAGGGCTTCACCGGCCTATGCTGGTGGAGGAGGCCAGAATGCCGGGGCCGTGGTCAGGCTTGGTCTAGTTCGCCGTGCAGCCATTTCTGGAACAGCCTTCGCATCCGATCCGATGGTGCGTAGAGCGTGATCGGCCTGCCGTCGCGGATAGCGGAGCGGTAGACGAATTGGACCATCTCCGACACGGCGTAGAGGTCATTGAACGCCCCTTGGACGGGCACACCGAGGGTCTTGGCGACACCGGGGTTCAGATGCTTGTCGTAGAGGTAGATCACCGTTTGGCAGTCACGGAAGGCATTCGTGCCCCGCGTGACATTGGCAGACCAGCGGCAGAGGTTGAACAACCCGGTCGTCTTGCCACCATGTTTGCAGATCGGCCCTTGCTGCGGCCTCTTGTCGGTCGGCAAATCGGCCTCGGACTTCCCGTCTCGGAACCAGAGCCGCTTGAGGGACGTGACCAGTATGCTTCCAGCGGTGGCATTCTTGAGGTCTGTCACGCGGAGACGCTTGAGTGCATTCACAATTCGATGCTGCTTGCCCGGTGTCAGCTTGCTCGGGTCGATCTCATTCACGGTGAACTGCATACCCTCCAGACCGGGGATAGGCTTGAGCGTGATAAGCTCCCGTGCCTTGGCCCGAAGTTGCTCCTCCTCGGCTTGGTGCTGAGGTGTCCGCTCCGCATCGTACTCGATACCGTGCTTATCTAGGAACGCTTGCAAGAGGCTGCCCGGGAACCTGTAGGTCATCACGGTCACGGATCGGCCCGACGACAGAAGGCTGACCGGGAGTTCCCAAACCAGCACCGTCTCGCCGCAAGCCCAGAGGCAGCCAGCCTCAGCATGATTGTACAGGGTCTGGCTCAACGTGTTCTCGCCACGGAGCACATCGTTCTTCCATTTCTCGGTCGGGGCCACCTGACCATTCTCTCGGATGGTAGCGTATCCATCCCGGAGGTACTGGTTCCGCCAGACAAGGCCATTGACCCGATCTGTCTGGGTTCGCTTCGACCCGGAAGACAGAAGCTCAGAGGTCTTGGGAACCTCGTCAATGCAGATGTCGTACCCGGTTAGCAGTCCTTCCCGGGCGACATAAGCGAGGTCGCTGTACAGCGCATGCGTGCAAACAACGCTCCGGCTGTCCATGAGGAGTTCCCGGAGGTGGCCACGCTTGGTGTGGCTGATGTCGTTCGGATCGTCGGGGTTCAGAAGGTCAAGCCTTGCCTCGGGCTGCACCAAGGGAACATCAGCCCGGTTTATGATCTCCTGCACGTCATCAAGCAGCGGCGTCACGATCAGGTACTGCCGAAGCGGGTTGAGGCCCGCGATCATGGTAGAGGTCTTACCTGCTCCGCAGATGCGGTCGATGATCTGAACTCTCGGTGCAGCCCCTTGGAACTGCGGAGTAAGGTCGCTCGGGTTGATCCCGAACCTCTGGTAGTCAAGCATGTGTGGTCCTTCCATGCCGATTGGCCCCGTGCCGTGCTGCACGAGGTGAGATTGTTGGTGTGAGTGGGGGTGGCCGGACGCGGCTAAGAAGCCCCGGAATCCGGTGCCCTTTTCAGAAGATATTCCTTATACAGATCGGGGGTATTTCCGCATTATAAATCAGTATCTTAACGGAAGCCGCGAACGAACTTTCCGTTCGACCCCCTGAGAAGCAGTCCTAAATCCGGGTCATTCTGGTGGCCAGATCAGGCTGGTTGTCGTGCTTTCTCTCTCGGGCCAAACCAGATCAGAACTGTGCACGGCATTCAGCGTCACAAGTTGTCAAAAGCCACAGCCAGCATCCCGGGATTATCCGGGAAACTGACTGCAAGTGCAGAGGTGATTTCGGGGGGTGGTGTGCACAAATACGCACATATCGAGCGAACTGGTGGCATCCCTGATGCTGCCTGCCATCGGGCTGCCCATGATCCCGGGATCGGGTTGGTGATCCGGGTCAGGATCGCTCTGGAACCGATCTAGGCGTAGCACCCCCTCCCGCAATCCAAAGGGAGAGCAGACAGCGGGGGACCACAGGGGATGCTAGGCGCAGATCGGTTGGCAGCTTGGGTGACTGGCAAGCTCTGTCCAGTAGATGAAGGGATAAGGGTAACGAGGCCCAACCTCGGGCCAATGCCGATCCGGCAGGATGCAGCAGGATTATCTTCTCCAGCAGATGAGGCGTTAAGGTAACGCCCGGGCCGACCCCGAACCGTTCCCGGACCAGCGGGCCGATGAGCCGGTGCCCCTGTTTACTCATCAGAAGAAGGGATAAGGGTAACAAGCCGGTTGCCATCGTGCCGCCCACGGCTCGGATCGGGCACCACAGGCAGATCAGCCCAGCATTCACCCCTTGGCATGCCCGGAGAGGCCGAATAAGGCCCTCTCGGTTGCCTTCCCGCCCCCAGACGACCCGAGGTACCCGGCGTGCGAGACGGGCTTCTTTGCACCCAAAACACAGGGTTAGCCATGGTGTTTGGTAGGCGGGTATCTGGCACGCAGGCATCTGGTGTTCAGGCCACCTCTGCTGCGCCGTCTTGTCGCTTCGTCAGGCGGGCCAGCGTCGAGCGGGAGCAACCCGTTGCGGCGATGATGCTGTTCCAGCTTTGCCCGCTCCGTAGCATGGCAACGATGGCTGCATTCCTCTTGGCGTCTTCGGGTCGCCCCCGGTAGACTCCTTCGGACTTGGCCTTTTCGATCCCCTGAGCCTGCCGCCGCCGTCTATCGTCATAGTCCTTGCGAGCGATTGCTGCCAGCATGTCGAGCATCATGCCGTTGATCGCGTCGAGCATCCTTGCAGTGAACTCGTCAGCCCCCGGCTTCATCAACTGGTGAGAAGTCGGGAGGTCGAGGGCGACCACGCGAACCCGCTTGGCTGCAATCTCTACCTTGAGGCGTTCCCAATCGGCCCCGTTTAGGCGGCTTAGACGATCTACCTGCTCCACCAGAAGCACGTCGCCGGGCTGGCAGTCGGTCAAGAGCCGGAACAGTTCGGGCCGGTCAAGCTTCGCCCCGCTCTCGTTCTCGGTATATCGGGCTGCGATCTGCATGCCTTGGTCTGTGGCGAAGCGTTCCAGATCGCCTTGGGCACGTTCGGCGTCTTGGTCTTTGGTCGAGGCGCGGAGGTAGGCACGGATGAACATGGCGAGGCCCTGATAGTTCGTTTTGGATGGTTCTCTTATCTTCGGTTCGCTAAGGGTTGTCAATAGGTATTTATCGAACCGCTCCCGCTATGGTTCTCTTGATGTACACCCATATGGTCACGCGATACTGAGCGGTATCGGCCTTGTGGTGGCTGCCTCGCATGCGTGCGGTGGCATGAAGACCCGGTGTCGTGGCTGCTCCTGCCTAGCCAGATGCCTGCCCTGCTCCTACCGTGGCAAGGGCTGTGGATCAGCCTCGGGCTGGGGCGGCCTTCTGGATCAGCGGGGGCCTATGGGGGGAACTTCGCGCGCAGGAGGGTATAGATACCCCCTCGCAAAAATTCGTCGGAAATTTTGGACCTCGCCGCCTAGTGTGCGGCAACAGTCCATCAGGTAGCCTGTTCGTGCCACTCCCTGATCGTGCGGATCAGATTTGACAAAGCCAACCCCCTGCTAGCCCTATAGTCTAAAAAGACAAAGCCCTCGAAAAACATTGCGTCGGCCTGCCCGTTCGCAACGAACTCATAGCATCCGCTTTCGTCGTCAACGCCCGGCTCCGCTTCCGGGTTGTAGTCAACGACACGCCACGTTCCCAGCACTTCACCGTAGCGGGTAATGACATCGCCGCCCGCAAGGCTGAGAGCGTAACCGCTTTTCATCCACTCATCGTGGCCTACGAAGTTGATTGGGTAGATCAGGTCCATGCTTAGTCTATTCGCTCTAACCAAGCTGCATCGCAAGCCATGCGCGTCTTCTAACGGTGTAGACCCAACCGAACCACCTCAGCTCCTTGAGTTCG
>Ga0209793_1000529_pt1 | contig 40396 bp, 25 predicted proteins | sample EBPBio122009_DNA_FD_185863 | JGI IMG/M metagenome (GOLD analysis project Ga0209793, IMG submission 185863) | Wastewater treatment Type I Accumulibacter community from EBPR Bioreactor in Madison, WI, USA - Reactor 1_2/2/2009_ DNA (SPAdes) (version 2) | ecosystem: Engineered > Bioreactor > EBPR >... | reverse complement strand
CCCTCGAAGCCGACCTGCGCGCCTGGGCCAACGCCTGGAACGAGGACCCCAAACCCTTCATCTGGACCAAAACCGCCGAAGACATCCTGCAATCCCTCCAACGACTTCTTCAACGAATTAAAGGCGAAGGACACTAGCAGGTCGTGCAATCTCGGCCGAACCCGGTGTCCCCTTGACAAGCTAGTGAGCGAGATACTCGTCCGCCGTGGCAGTTCTCGAGGCGACCCTGACCGACCTGGCTACCTCACGGGGCGGGCCGACGTCGACCGTCGCTACGGGGCCAAACCAATCTGTCACAGCCACACGCGGCTTGCGCGAGCAGCGGAACTCGCGCACACGATCCGCGTATGCCTTCATCGAACTCTGGGCCGTTGTTTCACCCGGGCCGACACCCGGTGGGGTGGATGCGCTGGTTAACAGGCGGCAGGAAGAGGAGGCTGATCGGCCGCGGCCGAGGCTTCATACACCAGCTGCTCGGCGATCGCGCGGCCGAGGTCGATTGGAACGGCATTGCCGATCTGGCGGGCGATGTCGGTTCGGGAACCGACCCACTTGTACGAGTCAGGGAAGCCCTGCAGGACAGCCCCCTCATACAAGGTGAGCGCCCGGTCCTCGCTCGGGTGCAGGTAGCGCCCCTTTTCAGGCTTGGTGAACTCCGTGCGAATGGTCACCGACGGCTTGTCCCAATGGAGTCGGCCCATGACGTCGCTCGCTCCTTTGGTGAACCCGCGCCAACACGGCGCCTGAAGCTCGATCGGGAGGTCGTGCCGGTTGCCGCCTGGGGGGATGCACCGGAAGCGCGCCTTCGAGACAGTCGAGTACAGGCGGTCGACGTGCAGCTGCCGGGACGTGTATGGGCCCGGCAGCCCGTCCGGTCGCTTCGATTGGACGACCAAAGCAAGATCGACGTACTCCACGCGCCTGCGCACCTTTCGGCGGGCGAACGCCTGCCGGACGGTCACTGGCTCCGCGGCGTGCGTCGCGGGCGGCAACGTCACCTGCGGCAGGTCCTTGCGGTAGCCGATGAAGATGGCCCGCCTGCGAGCCTGCGCCGCCCCGTAGTCGGCCGCATTCAACACAGTCGCGATGAAGCGGTAGTGCTGAAGCCTGCCGTCGGGGCCGACCTCGGCGGAGAGCCCCCCATATTCTGGCGCCTTCGTGAAGGCCCCGACATTTTCGAGGACGAAGTACTTGGGCCGCGCACGCAGGACGGTCTCGACGTACTCCGACCAGAGCTTGCTCCGCTCGTCCTCGGGATCCTGCAGGCCCAGCTGTGAAAAGCCCTGACACGGCGGCCCCCCGACCACGACGTCGACTTGCGGGACATCACCGGTTGCCAGCCACTCCTGGATGGGCATGGCGGCGACGATGGGGCCGAAGTTCGCGGCATAGGTCGCCGCCGCCGCCCGGTCGAACTCGACGGCGCCGACGATGTCGAACCCGGCCTGCCGGAACGCCTCGCTGAACCCCCCTGCGCCCGCGAAGAGGTCAAGGACGGTCATCGGCCCCTGGGAGTCCTGGCCGCTGGCAGGGGGCGGCGGCAGGATAGAAGACATGCCCGACAGCCTAGCCGGCCCGACCGACACGTCCGGACAGCCCACGCCAGGCCGGCGCCCGGGTGGCCAGGCCACGACGCTCCTAACTGACGCGTCGACCCGGAGCAGGCTGGCGCGCCAGGCTCGCAGGGACACCGCGGCCGAGGTGGCCCTGCGGCGTGAGTTGCACCGGCGGGGGCTGCGGTATCGGGTAGAATATCCGATACCGGCTATGCCGCGCAGGCGGGCCGACGTGGCCTTTCCCAGCCCCAAAGTAGCCGTCATGGTCGACGGCTGCTTCTGGCACTCGTGTCCCGTTCACGGCACGAGCCCGCGCAACAACGCCGCATGGTGGGCCGCCAAACTGCTGCGTAACGCCGAGCGGGACCTCGAGACAGACCGGCACCTGGAGAGCATGGGATGGACCGTCGTGCGGGTGTGGGAACACGAGGCCCCGAGTTTGGCTGCCGACACGGTCGCGGACGCCGTGACGGCAGCCAAACTCCGAGCCATCAGCCGGCGTGCCGTCCGGCCCTGATCTCAGCAAGCAGCCCGTCGAAGAGCCCCGGCACGTCGCTGCCGCCCAGCACGAGCTGCCGGTCGAGCAAACGATTCGCCGTCTCGCACGACGTCTCGCTCACGAGGGCGCACCCGTGGCAGGCGGAGAGGTTCAGCTGCGACACGCCCTGCCGATCGCTCTCGATGCAGACGGGGTCGTTCGAGCACAGATCCGCGTCTTCGAGCGCCGCGACGATGAGGGGCACCAGCCTGGCTGGCTCTCCGAGTCGGACGAGGCCGCCTAGAGTCCCCTGGGCATCCCCGGCAGCGGTGTAGATGAGCACCCCGCCAGTCTTGTCCACCCGATCCGGATTGGCGTAAATGCGCTCCTGCAGCGATGCAGAGGAGTACCCGCTCTCGAACGCAAGCCGCCGGATGAGCAGGTGGGCGAAGGTGTGCAGGGCGACATAGCGCGGCTCCGGCACATCGAGCCGGGTGACCGCCCAGGGCAGCTCCTCGCGGCGCCGCTTGAGGATCGCCGCGCGCGCCCTCACCTCGGGGATTGCCTCCCAAGCGGACAGCTTCTCCTCGTCGAACCGCAGGAAGATGCCTTCGCCGTAGACGTCGATGGCGGGGTACGTCGGGTAGCGGAAGGAGTTGGGGCCCAAGTCGGCGCGGACGAAAGCGGCGTCCGGCCGGAACCGGCGGAAACCGCGCAGGGCGCGTACCTCCCGCAGCCTGCGCACCTGACCCACCCCGGAGAGGGTGTCGAGGAGCTGGACCGGTCCACCGGCCTCGCTGAGCCGGCGACCGTCGACGACGAAGTCGCCGGCCCCCTGGTCGCGGCGCTTGGCGAGCTTGCCGACGAAAGCAGCCCACTCGCCGTCCTTGAGGTCGAGCAGCATCTCCTCGGACTTGGCGCCGCCGCCCTGGGCGATGGCCAGGACCTCCTCGACCGTCCCACCGATCTCATCCCTGATCCAGCCGGCGACAACCTCCGACTGCGGCCCGCCGTTGTCGGCGACGACCTTCTGAAAATAGACGTGGGATCTGACCTTGTCGGCGAACTCGACACTCGCCGGCCGCGCCTCGGGGATCTCGAGGGCCGAGATGCGATCGGCCATGTAGTTTCCGGTCGCGCCCCGCTGGGTCGCGACGAGGTCGTGGGGGCAGTCCCGATCGCCAGTGATCTCCTGGTCCTCCCAGGGCTGGCGGCCCTCGCAACGGATGCGGTCGCGCGAGAGAGCGCTGCGGCCGACGAGCTCGCTCAAGGGCCGGGACGCCTCGCACCCGTCGCAGACGACGAACAGCGATCCGAGCCCCTCACCGGCGTTGCTGATCTTGCGGAATCGCAGCTGCTTGTAGGCCCGGCAGACACGGATCTTCTCGTCGACGGCGGCCTCGTCGCACGCGTGCGCCCACCGGAACCAGGGGATGTCCTGGATGTGACTTCCTCCGTCGCAGACGGCGACGAAGCGCATCGGGACCAGGAACCCACCGCATTCGCAATGGTTGTCCCATTTGCCCTTTTCCTTCCCCGTCACGCTGCCGAGCCGCTCGCACCTCTCGCAGAAACGCCAGGCGGGGAAGCGCCAGTAGCGCAGGGTCGCCGCGCCCGGGGCTGCCCAACCAGGGTTGGTGGGCGCCTCACGCAGGACCCCTGCACCGAGCCGCTCCATGAGTCGTGTGCAGTGCACCTCCGGAGAGCGCGCCAGGTCCCACCACGAGGTGTCCGGCGCGATGAGGGACTCGCCGCGGATGTCGGTGATGGCGCCGACCCCGAAGGGGCTGATCGTCTCGGGAAGACGCAGCTCGTGATGGATGCTATCCACGGGAAACCTCCTCGAACGGCTCGCGGACCTCGACGGTCACGTTGGGGTCCACTGAACGCATGGAATCGCCGACCAGCCACTCGGACCCAGGCTCGCCGAAACGACGCACCAGCGCCCCTGCCGGGTTGTGGCCCCGCTTCTCGTACGAGAGCCGCTCGCCGGAAGCGCGCGCCTCAGCGGCCCGTACCTGCCACCTCTGCCGCAAGATTCGCAGCTGTTCCTCCGTCTCGTCCCGTTCGACGCCGTCTGCGTTCTCGACGACGGCCAGGAACCGCTGGATCAGCGCCGAGACGGCCCTGTCCGTCGACGGCTCGGCCGGATCCAGCTCGCCGGCCGCATCGTTGGGGGCGAGCGCGGGAATCGCCTGGCGGACCAGCGCGATGAAGGCGCCCGCCAGCGAGCGCTCGCGAGAGGCGAGCGACCAGGGGGTGACACTCGTCGGCTCGACGCTGCGGTAGAGCGCCTCGTGATAGGCCCGGAAGGTCTCGAAGTGCGAGCGGTCCCGAGCCCGGTTGGCGCGGAACAGGGTGACGACGAGGCCGCGCGTGTCGCCGCGACCGACGCGGCTGGTGGATTGGATGTATTCCGACGTCGTCTTCGGCTGACCGACCATCAGCATGACCGCGAGCCGCGGGATGTCGATGCCGACGGAGAGCATGTTCGACGACAGCACGACGTCGATGGCATCGGCGGACTCGTCCACGCGTCGACGCAGGGCGCGGAGATCCCTCGGCAGCTCCTCCGCCTTGCGTCGGCTCGTCAGCTCGAGGACCCGCGACGCCGAGATGGGCCGGTATGCGATGCCGAGCCGCGAAGCGCGGGTATCCAGGCGCGCGTCGACGTCGTCGGCGACCAACGTGTTGCTGCGGCCGAGCTCACGGAGGCTGTTGTGGTACATGACGACAGTCCAGTAGGCGTCCCGGTCGGCACCCGAGTGTGTGACCTCGGCGAGCTCCAGCAGCGGCGTCGTCGCGGAGACGACCGCGGTCGCCTGCGGGATCGATTGCGGCATGAGGCCCGTGTATAGGCGCCCCTCACCGCTGCCCGCCGGGACGGAGAAGAACGTCCGGTCGTCGTCCAGCCCGGCGGGCGGGTAGAGGTCGACGGGCCGACCATACAGGCCGCGGACCTGCTCCGCGGCGGCTCGGATCGTCGCGGTCGACGCGACGATCTTCGGGCGGTTGCCGGCCGACCCGAGAAGCACCTGAAGCACGGCGTCGAAAACGGCGACCGTCGTGCCGAGTGGTCCCGAGAGCAGGTGCAGCTCGTCCTGGATGATCAGTGACGGCTGCACGAAGGGCGTCTGTAGCCCGAGCAGCCGCCCGGCCCGGGGCTCGAACTGCAGACGGGCAAACTTGTCGACCGTCGCCAGCAGGATCGTCGGCGGTTCCTCGTACAGACCCTCGTCGACCACCTGGAGTGGAAGCCCCTCGAAGAAGGGGCAGTTGGGGTCTACGCAGTGGAAAACGACCTGGTTGCCGTCCCGCCGTGCGCCGTACTCGGCGGGCTTCCCCTGCCTCTCGGGGAGGCTCGGAGTCTGGCACCACGGGCAGCTTTCCACTTGGAAGCTGAACGCCTCCTCGGGGCGTTTGGCCTTGAGAAGCCGCTCCCAACTCTGGAGCGCTCCCGTGTGGCTGCCCGGGGTGACGTCGTTGCCGACCCACAGCCCGATCGAGAAGGGCGCCAGCCCTCGCACGCGGGGGTCGTCCCGGCGCATTAGCTCCATGGCGCAGATGAGCGCCGCCGCCCGCTGGAACTGCTGCGACGTCAGTAGGCGCAGTGTGTAGCGCGTGATGACGGCGGTGCCGCCGCCGCTCGCCCCATAGGCGAGGCGGCGTCGGAAGATCTCGACAGCCGCGAGCCCGAGGTATGCCTCGGTCTTGCCGCCACCGGTGGGGAACCAGATGAGGTCGACGAGCTCTCGGTCGTCATGGTCGGGGTCGAGCGTCGACGCGACCGCGATGAGGAGGAACCCGAGCTGGAACGGGCGCCACCTAGAGGGTCCGGATCGGTCGTTCACCTTGTTGCTCTGCTGCATCTGCAGTTCCATCGCTGCCATGCCTAGGGCGAACGCGCGCCGTATGTGGGGGACGCGCTCGTCACGGAGCGCCTGGACGCCGTCGCGCATGCGCTCGACTGCGCGCTCCGACCGCCTGACGATGCGGTCGGCGACCTCGCGCTGCTGCTCCCCGAAGCCAGCCACCCGATCGCGTTGCTTTGCAACCCAGTCGGCGAACGCCTCGACGAACGCGTCCAGTGCCTCCAGAGCCGGGTCGGGGTCGGACTCGAGGGAGGCGAGGGTGAGCAGATCGAGGGCTGCGGCTTCCGGCGCGCCGTCCTTGAAGGCGGTCGTCTCCACGGCGGGGACGACGAACGCGGGGACGGCGGTCAGCCAGACCTTGGTGCACCGACCGTCCTCGATCTCCCAGTCCGAGGCCATGCCGTGGCCGACGGCGAATACCTTGCGCTCGCGATAGCGCAGGCGGATCTCGGCGGCCTCGGGATCGGTGTCGAAGCGGCGCGTCGTGTCGTACTCGAGAAAGCGTGAGCCGCCGACGGCCCGGACCGTCAGCGCGACCTGGAAGAGCATGAGCGGGATGTCCTCGCGCGCGTCACCCGTGCTCTGCGCCGTGACCCGGACGTGGACGGTGACTAGCCAGGCGTCGCCGTACTCCCGCCAGCGCGCACCGATCTGGATCGGGACGCGCCCGACGGTCTCCTGCAACGGCGGGGCGTTGCGGCTGAGCGTCAGGCCGGACAGCTCATGTGGCGTTCGCGTCCATCGCGGTGGGCCGTCGCCGCGCACCTGCTCGTACGTGCCGCAGCCGAGGTCAACGTCCACGATCGGAGAGTCGACGACGAAGCTGACCGCGACCGACGAGGGGCGCCAGTCCTCGGCGAGTGGGACGTCCGTACCGCCTTCTTCGACGTCCCCCTCCTCGACGTCGGCCGACGCAGCGAGGTCGTCCTCGCCCGCGGCATTGGCGGAGGTCGGTTCTCCGCGCCCGAGCTCGATAGGGAAGAGTATGCCCACGACGTACTGCCTGTGGGGCTGGTTCAGGCTGGTCTCGGTGGGCCCGCCCTCCGGGCCGACGTACGCCGAGCGCAGATGTGCGAGTGCTTCTTCCTGCAGCGGCGTGAACGTCATCGCTGCTCCAGCGGCTTGAGCAGCCCCTTGAGCGCCCTCCGGTCCGCCTTCGACGCAAGGATGTGCAGGGCCACGCGGGCCCTGGTCACGCCAACGTAGAAAGCCGCCGTCGCCCGATCGTCGTAAACGCCGGGCAGCCCGCACACGATGACGTGTTCCGCCTCGAGACCCTTCGCGAACCGGGGACTCGTCAGGGTTAGGCCCTTCGGCGAGGCGAACGGGGCCTCCGCGGAGCTCACGTCGAGGATCCAGATCTGCTCCTTGCGAGCACCCTGGGAACACAGGTCCAACGCCTTTGCCTCGGCGGCAGCGACGGGGTCGGTCCCGTCATCCAAGGACAGCCACTCAACCGCCTCACCCGCGACGATGCCTGGGTCTCCGACGTCGGCGCGCAGGTACTCCTGCACGACGTGCACGATGGCCTTCGTGTTGCGCACGTTGGTGCCCAAGGTGAACGACGCCCCCTCGGACCGCACGAGTTCGTGCACCTCCGGGTCGAACTCGCCGTCCACGTGCGCCTGGTTGTTCGGGTCCAGGAACATGCGCCACCTGCCGTGCGCTCGGCCGCCCTCGACCGCCTTGTCGAAGGCATCCATGCCCTGGGCGTTCATGAGATCCTGCGCTTCATCGACGAAGATCGCCTCGTACGAACGGCCCTGCGCCAGGTCCGAGAAGGGCGTGAGGTCGATGCCGAACCCCTCCACCAAAGGCCGGAAGAAGCGGGTCAGCTCAGGCGAGCGGTACGTGATCAGAACGCTGCGACCCCGCTGCGCCTCCTGGCGCGCAGCCTCGGCGAGGATCAGCGACTTGCCGGTGCCGGCCCCTCCGTACACGAGCAGGCGGGGATTGTCGGCCAGCCCGGCGAGCACCCTGGCCTGGCCCTTCGTCGCGACGACCTGCTCCTCGAGGACCGCGCCGCGATGGATGTCCACCACGGGCATCCGGGTGAACTGGCCGTAGAGGCGGTCGCGCAGCTGTCTCGCCCCGGCCACGGGCACACGCGGGGGCGCCGGGCGGCCCTCCGCGGCGACGCGGTCGAGCGCCGCCGTCAGGCCCTCCACGGTTGCGGCATCCTGCGCCCACCAGTGGGAGGCCTGCCACTCCAGGTTCGTCGGGGGTGCCTCGATGTCGGGCGTGAACACGACGGCTTCCGCAGGGAACCAGCCGAGCCCGTCCTGGCGCAGGATGTCCTTCAGCGCGTACATCCCACCGCGTGCCTGCTCCATGGGCGACTCACGGAGCTCATGCCAGTCCCCGCGCCGGTCGACGCTCCACCACTTGCCCTCGTACTTGCGGACGCCGCCGCCCTTCACCTCGACGAGGATGACGACGCCGCGCCAATAGACGACGAAGTCGACCTCCGCCTGCTGCTTGACGTCGTGGCTCCTCAGTTTGACGGAGTGGAACGCCACGGCGTCGTCCGGCGCGTCGGTGCGCTGCAGGAGCTGCGCGAACCGCGTCTCGGCCGAACTCTTGCTAAGCGACTCGATGTCCTTCAGCGCAGGAACGAGGATCATCCTTGCTGCACCTTCCAAAGGTCCTTGTAGTCGTGATATCCGAGGAAGTCGTTGGCCGCCCCGAAGTTGTCTGCGACGTCGACGATGAGGCACTCCTCCTTGCCGCCGTTCTCCGGCCCGCGCAGGCCGCGCCCCGCCATCTGGATGTAGGAGCTCGGACTGAACGTGGGCCGCGCGATGTAGAGCGCCCGGACGCCGGGGGCGTCGAAGCCCTGGACGAGAAGGTCGCAGTTCGCGAGCACCCGGAGCTCGCCCTTCTTGAAGGCGTCGATGGTGTCGCGCCGTTCCTGGCGACCGGTCTGGCCGCTCACGGCGGCCGCCGCTGCGCCCCGGTAGCGCAGCGTCGCGGCCAGCACCTGCGCCGACAGCACGCTGGGAGTGAAAACCAGCACTGGCCAGTCCGGGTCCGAGGAGAGGATGTGGTCGACAAGGATCCGCAGGCGATGCTGGTCTCGGCCCAGCTTCTCGAGCACCTCGCGCTGGACAAGCCGGGTGTCGCGAATCTGTTGCTCCTCTGCGTCCGTCAGTGCACAGGAGACACCTTCGAGCACCACGTGCCGCACCTTGGCGAGGACCCCGATCTTCTGCAACTCGCGGTAGGCGTCGTCCTCGAACGCCGTCATCCGTCGGTGGTCGAACCGCGCGGCGAGTTCCTTGGTGGCGTCGCTGTCCGTGACCCTGCCCTTGAACGGAGTGGCCGACAAACCCACGAGAGGCCGCTCCCAGCTGCGGCCGTCGACGCCCAACCGACGGAAGAGCTCCGTGTAGCGCGTCGATCCACCCGTTCGGTGCGCTTCGTCGACGAACACGGCGCACGGGGACCGGAGCCATTCGTACTCGGGCTCGTCGAGAACGGCCGCGAGCTTCGCGTCCGTGGCCACGACGACGCTGAACTCCGTGTCCGGCTCCCGGACCGTGTTGGTGGACCACAGCCGGCCGACCGCCAGCGGCCGTTCGTCGGCGAGGTGTCTCCAGACAAGCCCGAACGTCTGTACGGCCTGCTCACACAGCTCGACGGATTGGGCTATCCACAGCACGGTGCCGTGCAGCACGTCGTCCTTGAATAGCTTGAGCAGCGTCTCCACCGTGACCCGGGTCTTCCCCGCGCCAGTCGGCAGCTCGACCATGCCCTTCTGGGCGTGGCCATCCGAGGTCCGGGCGGTGAGGACCTGACGCAACTGCTCGCTGATCCCCTTCTGGAAATGGTGCAGATCGCGGAGGCGGACGGCGCCAGGCACGAGGAACTGGTCAGGCTGACGATCGGCGGGGCGTCCAGCGAAGCGGGAGGCGAAGCCCATCTTTCGCAGCCAGTCGACCGTTTTGCCGCCGCCGGCCCACTCGCCGGGAACGTCCTCGAATCCCTCCTGCACAAATTGGTCGCGCAACTCCTTGACGGAGTCGCTGCCATAGACGACGAGGAAGAGCTCCGCGACGCTCGTGTCCTTGTCGAGGAGCCCCTGCGCCTCGAGCGCCGACCACAGGCCATTGGGGAGGCGCTCCCGGAGCGTGTCTTCTCCGAAGAAGATGTCGAGACGGTCCGCGTCCGTCGCCGCCGCCCGCGCGTCCTGCCGCGCGCGCTCCAGCATCTGGTCGACGGCGACCTTCTGGACGTCCTCCAGGGCTTGGTTCGACAGGCGCATGTCCAGGATGACGTTCAAGCGCGAAAGGAGCTGCTTCTCCGACAGCGACTTCGGCACGACCACGCTTGCGCTTGACCTGACCAAGTGCTCCAGAGCCTGGTCTTCGACGCCGTCTTCGGTGGTCACGCGCTTCGTGATGCTGAGCGCGCGGGTCACCGCGACGCCCCGAAGCCTCTCTTGGTCGACGGCCCAGTTGGACTTGAGGCCGGGGAAGAGGTCGAACAGCAGTTCAGGGTCCTGCTCGCCTTCGACAATGGTCGTGAACGAGAAGCTGTCCTCGAACTTTTTGCAACCGCAGAGGCGGGCGGACTCTTCGGCGAGTTCAGGGGCCACCCGCAGGTAGGGACGCTGTCGTCTGGCCAGCTCGCGCTCCTGGTCGTCCGTCGTGGCGAGGTAGACGTTCGCCGCGCGTTGCCGTTCGATCGCGCGCCCAGTCCTCGCCGGGACGTGGACCGGATGGAGCCCCGTGGCCTCCATCGCCCGGGCGGCGGCAAGGACGAACCCGGCCAGCACATCGTCGGGGTAGTTCTTCGTGAACACCTCGCGGTCGAGCGCCTGTCCCAAGAGGGGCGCGGGCACATCGGCGAGTTCTCGAGGCAGGTCGAGCAACTCCTCCAAGGCTCTCGGCGCCCGACAGAGGGGAAGCAGACCTTCGTACCGGACCATCGAGGCCGAAACGACATCCGACGGACGCCTCGGGCCCTCGTTCGACGAGACCTGTCCGAATTCCCGGATCGCCCAGCTCGCTGGGGAGGGCACGGTGCGTGTCCTCTGGGCGGACACATCCTCGGCGGTCCACCAGCGCGCCGGCGAATCTGCTGCCAGCGCGGACGTCCACTCCATGACGACCCTGGCGTCGACTCCCGCCTCCGCGAGCTTGACGAGGATCGAAACCGGTCCGGGCCCCGCGAACTGGTCGAATTCGACACGGGCGGCGGCCAGTTCGCCGGGCGCCAGCGAGGAATTGAACACCTCCAGCGCCGCCGCCTCATAACGCGCAGCCTCGGCCTCACCCTCCAGGGGAAACTTGGGGACGACCTTGTGAACCACCCCAGCAGCGTGCGCGAGCTTGGGTGCACAGCGCTCGTGATCGAGCACCGGCGTCGTCGTGCCCGTCAGCGCCGGAACGTCGATCACCTCGGAGGCCGGTGCCCAACCGCCTCCCACAACGGGCACCGGTATGTCCTGCTCCCGCCGCTTGAACATCATCTCGGCCGCACGTGCCGGATCCACGCCGTCGACTGAGTCCCAGAATCGTTGGGCATCTTCATCTGAGGACTCTGCCCCAAGACCGTCCAGTCTCCTTTCGAAGACGACGTGCGGGTCGAGCTCACGGAAGAGCAGTCGCTTAAGCAGGCGTTCGACGCCGCCGAGCGCCAGGAACATCGGGTCGACGAACGCGGCCTCCGCAAGGCTGATGTCATCGACCGGCCGAAGGAAGACGTGATCACGGTCCCGCGGCGCCTTGAGGCCAGCCGTCGTGGGAATGATATGGGTGTCGCCCAGCTCGGGGTGCTTGTCGATCCGGTCCGCCACCACTGTCAGGGCGCGGGACGCTCCGGCCATGCCGGACTCGGCCCAGGCTCGTAGCCAGGAGCGAACGCCCGTGGTTCGCACCAGCGGCAGGAGACGCGCCTCCTCGCGTGGCGTCATCTCCTCTCCGGGAGCAAGGAACTGGGCCACGAAGAGCGCACGTAGTCGCGTCCTGCGGGTGTCGTTGGCATAGCAGCTCCAGTGCGGCACCGGCTGGTCCGGACAGTCAGCCGACCACGCGCGCAGGAACGGGTGCCCGATCTCGTACGTCGCTGTGTCACCGAAGTCGAGTGGAATCAGGTCGGCAGGCTGTCGGAGTCGACCATGTGCATCTGGGATCACCTGGTGCGACGCTGCGAGCGGCGGCGCATGCGCCGTCATGAGCCGGTCCCCGAAGGAGAGGGTCTCCCGGCCACGAGCAGGCAAGAAGTCGAAGTGAGCGGCAGGATCCTCGGCGGTCGATAGTTCGGGCATCAGGTCCACGAACATCGTCGCCATCCGGAGGGCGATCTCTCGGTTATAGGCGTTTTGCAGAAGGGTGGTCCGGTCGTCGTTGACGCTCCAGGGGGCGTTGAAAAGCGCCGAAGCGCTCGTCTTGTCCTGTAGCGGGAAGTACGACCAGAACTGGCCGATGGGACAGGTTGAGCGCTCCTCGGGGACCGCGACCGTGAGCTTGATCCGTTCGCGAGCCACCGCTTCGCCGACCTCCCGGCGAGCCTCGATGCTGGGCAAGAACATGTCCGTCGCGACGAGCCACGTGCTGCCCGCGCCGTCAGGCGATTCGATGCTCAGGCGGTTTGAAGCGAGGGCGCGCGAGGCGTGCACTCGGTCGTACGACCTCTCGCCCCCCACCACGCGCAGACGAACCTCGCTCACAGTGCCGACGAAGAGGAGGAACTCGGAGCGGAAGGTTTCGATCTCGTCGTGAAGACGCTGTGTCTTCGAAACGTCGGGGAGTCGGACCACTGTGGAAGCCCACGAGCACAAATCTCGGAGAATCGGGTCCTCGGCGACACGAGAAGCGGGATCGTCGATGAGAGTGGCCGCCCGGAGCACGGGGATCTTCCCGCCCCTGGCGAGGGGGCGGAGCTTGGCCAGCGCCTGGGATGAGCTGAACTCGAACGAGACCGAGCGGCTGAAAATCTGTGGGCGCTCTGTGACAGCGAGCACCGACTTGAAACCGAGTCCGAAGCGGCCGATCTCGTCGCCGTGCTTCGCGCTTAGATGCGCGTGCATCAGCGCAGTCAGTCCAGCGGCATCGAACGGTGCACCTTCGTTGGCGCAGTAGAGGACGTTACGCGCACGATCGAGGACGATCTCGACGCGGCCACGCGTACCTCTGGCCCCTCCCGCAATGGCGTCCGCGGCGTTCTGGACCAGTTCCAATAGAGTGCGGTTTGCGTAGCCGCCGACCCGAATCGACTGCTCGAGATTCGCATGCTCGGCGATCAGATTCGGATTGGCCTCGTATGCACCGATCGCTGCCGTGAACAGCTCGGTCAACTTCTCGACTAATTCCTGGTCGTTCCGCCAGTTGACTGTCTTCATGACGCCTCTACCCCCGCTTCTATGCCTGCTCCGCGCCAGCAACCGAACCTATCGGGGTCACGGTGGCGCTCCGCGCGTCCTCTGATGCTAGGCAAACGAGATGGCCTGGAACGAGAGGCACCGCAAGATATTCCGAGATCGGCTGCTACCGGACTCGCCTTCCGACGCAGCAGAAGGCCTCGACTGGGCGCTCGTACGTTCTGGGGTGACCTTCCAGCCGCGCGCAAGAGCAGCTGTGACGAGCGCATGGGCAATCAGCAGGCAGCGGCGCTGCTGTTGCTGCGGGAGCCAGTCAGGATGCTCGCGGAGGTGCGCCACTGCCCGGTGCGGCTTGCGGATGACCTTTGGCAGCAAGGTCTGCGTAGGATTCCTGGCGGCGTTGCCTCATCGTTTTGCGACGCCGGCGCCCCCCGAAGTCGGCTTCGTGAGCGCCGGCTGCGGCGCAGCCGGGGGCGGGGGCGGATAGCCGCCGTTGTGTCAAGGGCCAGTAGGAACTGCCCAGTGGCGGACATGAAACCTGCCCGCTGACGGTCATGAGAACTGCCCGGTGGTGGCCATGGGATCTGCCCAGGGGGCTGCGGCCACCACCGGCCAGAGTGGTTTAGCTCAACGGGCTCACCCCGCGTCCGGTGAGTGCTTGGGTGAGTCGGACGCTGTCGCCGCTGGTCTGGCAGACGTGGGCGTGGTGGAGTAACCGGTCGACGGTGGCGGTGGCCAGCGTTTTGGGCATCAGCTCATCGAACCCCGAAGGGTGCAGGTTCGAGCTGATCGCGACCGAGCGTTTCTCGTAGGCGGCGTCGACGATCCCCGAAACTGGTCACTGCGAGTTGGTCAGCACGGATGAAATGGTCATCGCCGAGCGCGTCCTTGACGGTCGGGCCGTGGCGGCCGAGCTCGACGACGACGACGGGGCCGAACGTGGTCAGAATGCGAGCCCCGACGAAGAGTTCGACGGCCTTGCTCACAGCGACCCCGGCGCGTCGGCTCGGAGATGGAGCGGCGTCGCGCGGGTGATCGGCCGGTCGAGGTCACACTCGAGCTGCCCAGCCCAGATGGCATGCCACATCGTCGAGATGACGTGTCCGCCGCCGGCATCCAATGCGAGAACATCGCCGACGGTGACCTCGGCTGGCATAGCCTCCACGAGGAACTGCCAGGCCGCCGCATGCCAGGGCATCTGGCGACGGAATCCCGAAATCCACATGAGGTTGGTGCGCCGAGTGGGGGCCAGCTCGATGAAGGCCTCGTGTCGCCAGCCGACCTGCCCGCATGCCTCGGCAGCAAGGCGGACCTTGAGCAGGAAGTCGCCGTCCTGGCCATCCGATGCCCGCGCATCCCACAGGCACACGCTGCCGTCACTGTGCTGGCTGAGCAGGTCCGGCACATGCTCCAGGCGGCGTCCTGCCCGCCTCGCGGGTAGCCGCAATCGGCACGGCTGAGGCACCAACCACGTCACGTCGCTCCGCCGGTCGAGCTCTCGGACCAAGTCGTGCTCGAGTCCAGACTCGAGACGCAAGTGCGAGCGGGTCGTCGTCGAGTAGGCGTACACGGGCACGTTGCGGGACCGAGCCTTCACCTTCGGGGTGCGCGTGCGGCACAGCAAGAGCACGTCTGGCGGCTCGCTCCAGGGCCATACCTCCAGCCCATCCCCCAGATCGAACACCCACTCGGTCTCTTGGTCGGGCAGGAGGACCACAGGAACTGGCCGCTTCCGGGCATGCGAAATAGACTCGCTCACGCGGACGGCACCTTCGTTTTCTCGACAGACTTCATCGGGACCGTCGCCGAGGGCGTACCAGTTGCAGCTGGTGCGCCCTCACTGCTGCCCAGGAGGGGCAAGCCATCGATCCCTGCGTCGCAGCGTAGTCTCACCGACCCCGAACCTACAAGATATTGCCCGTAGGTTGCCTGATCAGGCCCAGCAACACCATCCGGAGCCGGATGCATACTTATGCGAAGGTGCCACCCCGTTCTGACCTGCCATGAAGGGCGATCGGGCGACTCATGCCGACGCTCGCGCTGGTCACGACACTACGGGCTTTTTGTGACTGAGCACCGATATGCGACCGAAAAGGGGGGTAGTTTGTTGCCAGCGAACCAAGCACCGGGCGGAGCTGACCACCCCGCCCCAACTGGCGGGCTACCAACCCCCACGACGAGAGAGCCACGGTCGCGCTCCACCGGTGGCCACATGAGACCAAGCTATTCGGTGCTCCGACAGCGGCGCGGCAGCGGCGCGTCGCTAGGCACCGTCATCGACGATCTGCGCGTCTGCCTGCAACCGAAGACGACGACCCGATGCATGAACCCGGAGTGCCCGGAGTTGTGTGAATGGCCGGAGGGCAGAGGCCGCCCCCCGCTCTTCCACCATCGCCTCTGCCAAGAGAAGTACCAGTTGGCGCGCAGGCGCCTCACCGCCGAGATCAGCGACCTCGTGGCGGTGCTGGACCAGACGCCAAAGCCCGCCGGTGAGGACCGCATCTACCTTGAGAACCAGCTCGCAAGGCGACGCTGGCTTCTGGCTCGCTACCCCGAGCTGCCCTGAACTCCGCCGCGCCGTCCATGATGATGAGGGGCCTCAGGGACTCCGCAATGGCCGACCGGACCCCGGATCGGTGTCCACTGGCCGGCCCGCGCTGCGTCACGACCCCCTGACGCGCGGGAGGCCCAGGCGAAAAACCATCACCCACGCATAAAAATCTTATGCGACACGCCCGACCTGCATAACGTCACCAAATTTCTGAAATCAACGCCTCAGATTTCAGACTTCAGTGCATCTCGACATCGACAGCAGAGCGCAACATCAGTACGTGGTGGCCATGTTGGTGAAGCGGCTGTAATGGCCCTGGAAGGCCACCGTGATGGTCTTCGTGGGGCCGTTACGGTGCTTGGCAACGATGATGTCGGCCTCGCCTTCGCGGGGGCTGTCCTGTTCGTACATGGATTCCCGGTGTAGCAGCATCACCATGTCGGCGTCCTGCTCGATCGAGTTGTGCACGGCGATCCCGTTGGCCACGAAGTTGTGCGCCCCGAGCACCGTCGCGTCGTACACCTCCTCGACCCCCGCCGGCTCCATCGCCACCACGGTGTCCCACAGCACGTCGTTCACGGCCGACAAGTCGAGTCCCCCGGCGTCGAGGTGGCCGGCAACTTCTGCAAGCACTCCGTTCGGCGAAGGCTCGTCGGCCAGCGCCGCCGCCACCAGGCCCCACGGGGAATCGGACGCAGCGTCCGCCGCCACCGACGTACCGGACCCACCCCCCGGACCGCCACCGACCGGCGACGGGACCGCGGTCGCCGCCCGCACGATGCTGAGCATCCGGACCGCGTCCGCCTCCGCCTCGCCACGAATGCCGATCTCCTGCAGGAACCGTCGCTGACAATCCAGGTCGACGATGTCCAACATCCAGCCCGTGTCGTCGCCGACGATGCGCCCCGTGATCCCGAACCGCAGCAGCAGCAGCGCGACCCGGTCCAGCAGCCCGCGCGTATCGGCGAAGCAGAAGATCTGCCCACCGGCCTCCTGCGCCGGCAGCATCACCCCACCGGCGGCGGTGAAGAACGCCCGGAGGAACACCGCAATCTGACGCTTGGGCAACGCACACACCGCCGACGGCACGACGGCATCCGGCATCCCCGCACACACCTGGGCCGCCGCTTCGACATCGGCGTCCTCCCAACTCACGTCGACCTCGCTCGGCGCCGACACGTGCCGCGGCACCGCGATCTGCTGCCCGACGGCCAACTCCCCCAGCGGGGTCCAGCCCTGGTACGTCAGGAACGGGTGATTCGCCGTCGCCCGCACCGTGCGCCCGCTCGCCGTCGTCAACCGGAACACCGGCCGGGTCGCGGTCGGGAAGGCATGCGTGAGCAGCCGCGGCACATAGCGCAGCGAGGAGTCCAGCGCCCACACCGGCACATCGCGCGCGCCGGTCGCCACCAGTTCGCCGATGCTGACCTCGGCGCCGGTGTCCGCCCGCAACAGCCGTGTCTCCGCCGTCAAGCATCCCGACTCACGCAAGTCACTGACCTGCGGCTTCTTGTCGGTGCGCTGCTCGGGACCTCGGTTGAGCTGGGACAGCGCCACCACCGGCACCTCAAGCTCCTTGGCCAACAGCTTCAACGCACGGGAAAACTCCGACACCTCCTGCTGGCGACTCTCCACCTTCTTGCCGGACGTCATCAGCTGCAGATAGTCGATGATCACGAGGCGCAGGTTATTGCGCTGCTTGAGTCGCCGGCACTTCGCCCGGATCTCCATCAGCGACATATTCGGGGAATCGTCGATGAAGAGCGGCGCCGCGTCGAACTCGCTCGCCAGCCGCGCCAGCTTCTCCCAGTCCCGGTCCTCGAGCTTGCCCCGGCGGATCTTCTGCAGGTTGATGCCCGCCTCCGCGGAGATCAGCCGCATCGTGATCTCCGAGCGGCTCATTTCCAGCGAGAAGACCACGGTCGCCTGGTTGTATTTGATTGCCGCCGCCCGCGCAAAATCCAAAGCCAGGGTCGAGTTGTGCGTGGGCGTCATGCCACGCCCGGCCAGGTAAAGGTGGTCCTCCGAATCCACCTGGATACAGCGCACCGGCACGGACTCCACCGGCCGAACCGCAGTGATGAAGCGGGTGTTGCGGCGCTGGAACTGGCGCGATCGGCGATCCTTGTGCAGCAGCCGCTTGCGTTCCAGTCCGAAAACGTCCTCGTCCGAACTAAACGTGAGCGTGTATGCGGTGCTCGTGTCCTCCGACCGCCCCTGCACGCGCTTGGGGCGGATGGTGCACCGGTAGCCGAGCGACACGATGAGCTCATAGGCGTCGTTGGCCAAAGCCGCACTGGTGTTGGTCAACTGCACGCATCCCGAGTTGGTCACGGTTCCGTCGGTGTCGAGGAGACCCGCGAGCAGCGCCCGTCGCTGGCACTCGCTGGACCGCTTGTACGCCGCGGGGATGTGCTTTCGCCCCAAGACGCCGATCGTCCGAAGCGACGCTTGCAGGGTGCCATGGTGCGCGTGGCACCGGGCACACCGCCTGGTGCCCGACGAGCGCCCACCGCAATCAGGGCACGTCGCCACGGACGGCACACCGAGACCTCGGGAGGCTCCTCCACACCGGCGGCCGCACGTCTTGACGTGGCTGGTCCGGGGCGCGAACACCGCGCCGCACACGACGCAGGTGCGCGGCGCGAGGCCCGCCTCCTCGGGCCACTGCAGCCGATAGCGGAGCTCGCCCGCGACCCGAGTGACGCGAATGCCCTCGTCTTCGATGTTCACCACGATCCCGGGGTCGGCACAGGTCAGCGTCGCAGTCGCCGACGTGCCATCCCCGAGCCAAGCGCCGAGCGTGTACGGCGGGACGAGAAGATCGGCCTCCGGGAGCTGGAGCGCCTTGGCCAGGGCCACGCTGTGGTTGAGCCGCGCCTCAGCGGTTGTGGTCCGCAGCGTTGCGGCGATCTGACCCGTCGTGCGCACCGCGGCAAACGTGCGCTGGTTCCGGTACCGGTTGCGGCCGTCACGAGCCGACTGGAAAGACCGCCGGCTCGAGCGATCCTCGGTTAGCCACTCGTGCTGCTCGTCGGCGACGATCCGCTCGCCGTCGGCAAAGACCACCTCGTAGCAGGGCCGACCGCGCATCACCTCAGTGGCAGCCACCACCCGGATCGGTTGTCCACCCGAGCCCAAAACCTGGTCGCCCACCCTGACGGCACCCATGGTCGTCCATCCCGTGGGAGTGGGTAGGGGCGTGTCGAGTGCCAGCGCCTTTCCGACAGCCGGCCTTGCCGCCACGACGATCATCTGTCCCGGGTGCAGCCCGTTGGTCAGCTCGTCCAGCTCCGCGAAACCGGTCGGCACCCCGATCATCTCGCCGCTGGCGCCCCCCGCGGCCTCGATCTCGTCGTACGTCGGTTCCAGAAGATCCCGCAGCAGGTGATAATCCTCGCCGCCGCGCTTGTCCGCGACCGCGTAGACCTCCGCCTGCGCCGCGTTGACGATGTCCTCGACATCCCCGCCGCCCTGCCCATAACCCATCTGCACGATCCGCGTGCCCGCGTCGACCAGCCGCCGCAGCGTCGCGCGCTCCGCCACAATCTCCGCGTAATAGCCCGCATTGGCCGCCGTCGGCACCGCCTGAATCAGCTGGTGCAGATAGGCCTGCCCGCCGATCCGGGCCAGGTCGCCGCGCTTGGTCAGCTCATCCGCGACCGTGATCGCGTCCGCCGGCTCCCCGCGCCCGTAGAGGTCGAGAATGGCGTCGTAGATCAGCTCGTGCGCCGGCCGGTAGAAGTCGACCGACCGCAGCGTCTCCACACAGTCCGCGATCGCATCCTTGCTCAGCAGCATTCCGCCCAGCACCGACTGTTCGGCGTGCACGTCCTGGGGCGGCATGCGGTCCGTGGGGTCGCCCGCGGAATAGCCCGCGAAGTTCTCCTCCAGTTCGGAGAGCGACATCTGCGACCACCCTCCTTCCCGGACCGTACGGCGGATGCGGGCGCCCCCTGTGCAGGGGCCTGACCCCGAATGCCACCAGTGTGACTTCAGGGTCCGACAACGCCACGAACAGCACAGACACGGGGGACTGCGAGGGACGACAGGCGACGGCGCGCCCCATCCGGCCGGCATCACTGCGATGGCGGTGCGCCAGTGGGGAACAGATGGCGCCGGCCCAGGAGGGGGTAAAGAGAAGGTACGGGCCAGCTGTGCATCGACTCAAGAGACCCTGTGGAAGGTCCTGTGCGTTGCCTGAGGACAACCGGACCCCCGCCGGTGCACAACCCGGGATCCCTGTGGAGATCGCTGGGGACGACGCGCCGCGGCCCAACCCCTGGGTAACCCTGACCGGCCGTGTTGTCGTCCACCACCTGTTGATCGGAGGACTTTTTCTCGCGACGCCGATTCTGAGACGAAGCATTCCATCATTCGGACCTATCGGAGTGGAACGCCCGGGTCGCGCGCACAATGCGCCGCCCGCCCCGCGACCGCCGTCGCCCGGCTGTGGACGAGCCTGTGGACAAGTCCACCCGCTCGCGGCGACGTGACGCGTCACACAGCGCTCCTCGAACATGAACCGCCATGTGGCGCCGCGTTTTCGGCGTTTCGGTCAATCACCGGTCAAATCGGCTGCTCAGCCAGTATCTGGGGATAACGTGCCCGGCGTGGCGCGGGTCCCCGCCGGTCGCATCCGTCCCACCCGCCTCAGGAGAGCGGCTTTGCGGCCCCGGAGCGAACCCGCTAAGCCTGACCTTTCTTCCCGACCGTGAACTCCGTTTACGATGTCTCGTTCGACGGCCGAGCCGGCTCGCCGGCGCGGCGAGGTATGGTCGGCCGGTGCCTACGCCGGGAGCGCCCACCCCACCGTCGGGAGCGCCCACCCCGCCGCAGGGCAGCCGGGACGACCCGGGGCTACGGCGTACGATCCTGCGCCTCGCCGTCCCCGCCTTCCTGACCCTCATCGCCGAACCGCTGTTCCTGCTGGCCGACTCGGCCATCATCGGCCACCTCGGCACCGTCGAACTCGCCGGGCTCGGCGTCGCCAGCGCCGTGCTGACCACGGCGGCCGGGCTGTTCGTGTTCCTGGCGTACGGCACCACGGCCCTCGTCGCCCGGGCCCTCGGCGCGGCGACCGTGCGCGAGGCCGTCGGCGCCGGCCTGGACGGCGTCTGGCTCGCCGGGGTGCTCGGCCTGGCCAGCGCGCTCATCGTCGGCGTCGGCGCCGAAACCCTCGCCGCGGCCTTCGGCCCGTCGCCGCCCGTGCTGGCCGCGGCCACGACGTACCTGCGGATCAGCGCCCTCGGCCTGCCCGCCATGCTGCTCACGATGGCCACCACCGGGATCCTGCGCGGCCTGCAGGACACCCGCACCCCGCTCATCGCCACCACGGTCGCCGCCACCGCGAACGTGGCGTTGAACGTGGGGCTGGTGTACGGCGTGGGCCTCGGCATCGCGGGATCCGCCTGGGGCACCGTCATCGCGCAGACGGGTCTGGCCGCGGCGCTGCTGACCGTCGTGGCCCGGGCCGGACACCGGCTGCGAGCGCCGTTGCGGCCGCACCCCCGGCGGGTCGCCCGGGCGGCGGCGGACGGGTTCCCGCTGCTGGTGCGCACCCTCGCCCTGCGGGGGGTGCTGCTCGCCTCGACGTGGGCGGCGGCCTCGCTCGGCGACGTGCCGCTGGCCGCGTACCAGGTGTCGGCCACCGTCTGGACCTTCCTGACCTTCGCCCTCGATGCCCTCGCCATCGCCGCTCAGGCGCTGGTCGGTCGCGCGCTGGGCGCCGGGGACGTCGCCGGGGCGCGCGACCTGACCGCCGTGATGACCCGCTGGGGACTGTGGTTCGGCGTGGCCCTCGGCGTCCTGCTCACCGCCGCCCACACCGCGCTACCGCCGATGTTCACTCCCGACCCCGACGTCCGCGCCGCCCTCGCCGCCGCCCTGCTGGTGGTCGCCCTCTGCCAGCCGATCTCCGGCATCGCGTTCGTGCTGGACGGCGTGCTCATCGGCGCCGGCGACGCGCGCTGGCTGGCCGGGGCACAAACGGTGCTGTTGCTCGGCTACGCCCCGCTGGCCGTCGCGATCGTGCGCTCCGCCGACCGGCTGACCGCCGCCGGAGACCCCGTCGCCGTCGTCGTACTCTGGGGCGCGTTCGTCGCGTTCATGGCGCTGCGCGCGGCCATCCTGCGGGTCCGCGCCCGCACCGACGCCTGGATGGTGACCGGCGCCCGGTGACCGGTACGCCGTCACGGGTACGTCGTGACCGGGCACCCGGCAACCCCTAGAGTCGGCCCATGCGCTGCACAGTTCTGGGAGCCGGGTCGTGGGGCACCGCACTCGGCCGCCTCCTCGCCGACAAGGGCGACGAGGTCCGGATGTGGGACATCGACGCCGGGCCGCTGACCACGATCAGCGAGAAGCATGAGAACAGCCGATACCTGCCCGGGGTCGTCCTGCCGCCGACCATGGTCGGCGAGCCCGACCTGGCCCGAGCGCTCGACGAGGCCGAGCTCGTCATCATGGCCGTGCCGTCGTTCGCGATGCGGTCCGCCGCGCAGAACATCGCCGACAAGCTGCCCGACGACGTGCTGCTCTGCTCGGTCACCAAGGGCGTCGAGGTGGACACCCTGATGACCATGCACGAGGTCCTCAAGGACGTGCTGCCGCAGCGGTACCACCACGGCCTCGCCTGCCTGTCCGGGCCGTCCTTCGCCGTGGACGTCGCCCACGAGATGCCCACCGCCGTGACCGTCGCGGCGGAATCCGAGGAGGTCGCCGTCCGGGTCCAGGAGGCGTTCTACTCGACCTTCTTCCGCCCCTACACCAGCACCGACGTGATGGGGGTCGAGCTCGGCGGGTGCACCAAGAACGTCATCGCCATCGCCACCGGCTTCGCCGTCGGCCGCGGCGTCACCACCAATGGCACCGCCGCCCTGATGACTCGCGGGCTCGCCGAGACCAGCGCCCTGGCAGCCCGACGCGGCGGCCTCCCGGAGACCATGCAGGGACTCTCCGGCTTCGGTGACCTGTTCCTGACCTGCTCCTCCACGAAGTCCCGGAACTACCGGGTCGGTTTCGCGCTCGGGTCCGGACGCACCCTGGAGGACATCCAGGCCGAGCTCGGGCAGGTCGCCGAGGGCGTCCACAACGCCAAGAGCGTGCACCTCATGGCCGCGGAGTACGACGTACCGATGCCGGTCTCGCAGGCCGTCTACGGGCTCATCTACGAGGGCACCCCGCCCGAGGCGGTGCTGCCGGAGCTGCTCGGTATCGGGTGAGCACCCCCCGCGCCGTACCCTGGAGGCCGTGACCGTCCAGCTGCCCGTCGCTCTCGACCGCGGCAGCGACGTGCCCCTCTACCTGCAGCTGTCCCAGCAGCTCCTGGCCGGCATCGAACGCGGCAACGTCCAGCCCGGCGATCCCTTCGAGACCGAGATCGACCTCGCCCGCCGGCTGCGGCTGTCCCGCCCCACCGTGCGCCGTGCCATCGCGGTGCTCGTCGACCGGGGCCTGCTCGTCCGTCGCCGCGGGGTCGGGACCGTCGTCGCCACCGGCGGCGTCCAGCAGCACGCCGAACTGAACAGCCTCTATGACGACCTGTCCGCCGAACGCCGTTCCCCCCGAACCGAACTGCTCGAACTCGATACGTCCACGGTATGCCCCCGGGCAGCGACCGAGCTGGGCCTGCCGCCGCGCACCCGGCTGGTGCACGTGGCGCGCCTGCGCTACGTCGGGGCGCTCCCGCTGGCGATCCTGGAGAACTGGCTGCCGCCGGACACCCCGGCCCTGGTGGGGCTGGCCCCGGCCCGGCTTGAGAGAGAGGGCATGTATGCCATCCTGCGCGCCCACGGACTGGCCCCACGCACCGCGCAGCAGACCTTCGGAGCCCGCAATGCCACCGGAGCCGAACGGCGGCTACTGGGTCTGACCAGGGCCGATCCGTTGCTGACGATGTGGCGCAGCGCCTTCGACGCGGCCGGGCGCATCATCGAGTGCGGCGACCATCGCTACCGGGGCGACCAGTACTCGATCTCCGTGCGCGTCGCCCTCGACGACTGAACGCCCCGACGACTCTCGGCACCGGCGCATCCGGCGGCGCCTGACCGCGACACGTGCACAAACCGATACATCAATGGTTCGGCGGATTCACAACAGCGCAGGCCACAGTGTTTCGAGCCACCCGCCGGGGCCCATTGCGATATCGGTTCGGGCACGCCTTGCGGCGTCGGCACGGCTCGAGGGGGTGTCGGGCGGCGCTCAGCCGGCGAAGCCGGTCGGGTTCTGCGACTGCCAATTCCACGCCGAGGCGCAAATGTCGTCGACGGATCGAGTAGCGCGCCAGCCCAATTCGCGTTCGGCGAGGGCGGGATCGGCGTACGAGGCCGCCGTGTCACCCGCGCGCCGCGGCACGATCTCGTACGGCAGCTCCCGGCCGCACGCCCGCTCGAACGCCGCCAGCAGCTGCAGCACGCTGGTGCCTGTTCCGGTGCCCAGATTCCACGTCGAGACCGGCCGGTCCCACCCGGCGATCGTGTCCAGCGCCGCCACATGGCCGGCCGCGAGATCGTCGACGTGGATGTAATCGCGCACGCCGGTCCCGTCGACCGTCGGGTAGTCGGCCCCAAAGACGCGCAGCTTCGCCAGCCGGCCCACCGCCACCTGCGCGATGAACGGCAGCAGGTTGTTCGGCACCCCCGTCGGGTCCTCCCCGATCCGTCCGGAGGGGTGGGCCCCGACCGGGTTGAAGTAGCGCAGCAACGCGATCCGCCACCGCGGGTCGGCCGCGGCCACATCGCGCAGGATCTGCTCGATCATCACCTTCGTCCAGCCGTAGGGGTTCGTCGCCGACGTCGGCAGGTCCTCGGCGAACGGCGGCTGCGCCTGCGCGCCGTAGACAGTCGCCGACGAGGAAAACACCAGGGTCCGTACGTCGTGCGCCGCCATCGCCTCGACCAGCGACACCGTGGACTCGATGTTGTTGCGGTAGTAGTCCAGCGGCTTCGCGACGCTCTCACCGACCGCCTTGAACCCGGCGAAATGGATGGCGGCGTCGATCCGTTCGGCATCGAAGAGGCCCTGGGTCGCGGCCCGGTCGACCAGGGAGAACCGGTGCACCGGGATCGGCCGGCCGGCCAGCTCCTCCAGCCGCGGCACCACGGCCGGGGAGGCATTGCTGAAGTCGTCGACCACCAGCACGTCATGCCCCGCCGCCACCAGCTGCAGGACCGTATGAGAACCGATGTAGCCGCACCCGCCGGTGACCAGAACACGCATGCCAAAAGTGTAGGCCTGGGTAAGCTGGGTGGAGTTATGTCCAAGCTCCTTCGCCCGTCGTTGCTCGCCGCGGTCGCCGCCATGGTCACCGCGGCGATCACGGCCTGCGCCGGCCCGCCCGAGCAGCCCCGCAGCGTCACGCTCGCGCCCACCGGCGACGTCCGCTACGAGCAGCTCGTCTTCCGCGACGAGTTCGTCGGCACCAGCCTGGGACCGGCGTGGACTCCGCTGCGCGGTACGGCGGACTACCGGCACGGCGGCCCGTTCAACCCCACCAAGGAGAACCAGGGATTCGCCGCCGGGCAGGTCACCCTCGCTGACGGCCACCTCACCCTGCGGGCCGAGCCGCGCCCGATCACGGTCGACGGCAAGACCTATCCCTACACCTCAGGCATGGTTCAGAGCCGGGACAACTTCGAGTTCCAATACGGCTACCTCGAATTCCGCATGAAGGTGCCGCAGGACCGGGGGCACTGGCCCTCAGCGTGGCTCGTCGGCAGCGTGCACGAGATGGCCGAGATCGATGTCGCCGAGTTCCTCACCGATCACACCGGCCGCTACGGCCCGATGAGCAACGTGCACTGGGGCACGGATTGGGCGACCGCCAAGCAGTGGGGCTTGAAGATCCTCGGCGCCCACGACAAGGACTACGCCCAAGACTGGCACGTCTACGGGCTGCGGTGGGATGCGGGAGCGATTCAGACGTACGTCGACGGCGTGCCGGGACCGCGGTTCGAGGGCGCCAACGTGCCCCAGGAACCGATGTATCTCATCTTCAACCTGTCCGTGCATGAGGGCGCCAATCCCGCACCGGCGACCATGCTCGTCGACTACGTCCGGATCTGGAAGTAGCTGCTCAGTTCCAGGCCGCGCCGGACGAAGAGACCAGCGCAGGCCGCGCGCCCCGCGAGCGGCAGGTCACCAGGACCGCTGTGCCCCCGGAGGCCCCCATGTCCCGTCGCATCGCCCTCGCGCTGTCCGCATGTCTGGCCGCAGCTGGGCTGGGAGAAGCGAGCGCAGCCTCCGCAGTACCCGCCCCCGCCGCTGCGCTGCCCGCCGCCGTCAGCCCGGCCCAGTACATCCCGGACGGACCCGCCCCCGTGGTCACCGTCGCCCGCGCCGCCAACCGCAGCGACGGCACCGCACGCACCCTGCAACGGCGCAGGGGCGGCGCCGCGGCGCCCACCCCCGCACCCGCTCCCACGCCCGCACCCGCACCCACCACGACGAGTCCGCAGATGAGCACCCCACAACCGGTCGGCCTCGGCAGCACGATGCGGCTCGCCTACCGCGACGAATTCGACGGCTCAACTCTCGACCAGAGCGTCTGGACGCCGCTGCGCGGCTACGGCTCGGGCACCTACGGCACGCCGTTCAACCTCACCACCGAGGCCGCCGGGTTCGACCCGTCCCGCGTCAGCGTCTCGGGCGGCAACCTGCGGCTCTCCGCCACCAACGCCCCGATCACGCTCCCGCTGCGAGGCAGCACCGCGACCTACCCCTACACCTCGGGCGTCGTCACCACCGAAGGCAAGAAGACCTTCGGCTACGGCTTCCTGGAGACCCGCATGTGGGTGCCGGACGACGCCGGCTACTGGCCCGCGTTCTGGATGACCTCGCCCGGCATCGCGCTCCCCGAGGTCGACATCGCCGAGTTCTTCACCGCCTCGGACAGCAAGCTGCACCCGTTCGTCAACCTGCACTGGGGGGCGGACTGGACCCAACACCAGGAGCACGGCATCCGTCCGCTGGGTGTGGAAGGGCAGTCGTACGGCGGGTCCTGGCACACCTACGGCCTGCGCTGGGCGCCGGGCGTCCTGGAGACCTACCTCGACGGCGTGAAGGGCCCGGTCATCGCCCGCCCCGAGGTGCCGGCCGGCCCGATGTTCCTGCTCTTCAACCTGTCCGTGCACCAGGGCGCCACGCCCCGGCCCGCCACGATGCTCATCGACTACGTGCGCGTCTGGCAGTGACGTGATCCGCCCACCCCGCCCCCGACCCCGGGAAGGCGCCCCGTGCCGCGCCTGAGCGTCATCCTGCCCGCGCACAACGCCGCGCGATACGTCGGCGCGGCGGTCCGCAGCACCCTGCGCGCGCTGCCACGGGACGGCGAGATCGTGGTGTACGACGACGCGAGCACCGACGGCACCGGCGACATCGTCCGGGCCATCGGGGACCGCCGGGTGCGGGTCGCGGCCGACTGCTCGCACCGCGGTCTGGTCGGCGCCCTCAACTACCTGCTGGACTACACCGACAGCGCGATCGTCGCCCGGATGGACGCCGACGACATCTGTCTCCCATGGCGATTCACCCGCCAACTCGCCGCCGTGCACCGCGCGCCGGTGGTGTTCAGCGCGCTGGTGCCGTTTGGCGGCGGCCGCATCCCGGTCCCCGGGGCGCCGTACCGTCTGGACGGATTCGGCAGCCGCCTCGCCCTGCTCATCGACAACCCGATGAGCCACCCCAGCATGCTCGCCCGCCGCGAGGCGCTGGCCGCGGTCGGCAACTACCGGCCCGGCGCCGCCGAGGACTGGGAGCTCTGGCTGCGCCTCGCCACGGCCGACCACGCGCTGGTCCGCCTCGGCACGCCGTGCCTGGCCATGCGCTTCCATCCGGGATCGGTGAGTGCCGCCCACGGCTACCGGGAGCGGCTCGCGGCCGATGCGCAGCTGACCGGGTCGTACGCCGCGTTCGCCCGCCGCGTCCTCGGCCCCGACGTGCCCGACATCGGCGACCGCGCGCTGTTCGAGCAGCGGCTGACCCTGCTCGGACCGGCGATCAAGGCCCGTGCCGCGACGCTGCCCCCGCCCGCCCGCCTGGTGATCGAGGCCTCCCTGCTCCGATCGGCCCGGCTCGGCTGACCGGGGCCCGCGCAGCGAGCCCGACGTGTACGCCGACCCGACCGCACCACGACCCGACCCGCACCACGACCCGAAGGACGGCTCATGACAGCGCTCACCGCGGCGGTGATCATCTGCGCGTACACCGAGCAGCGGATGACCGACATCGCGAAGGCCGTCGCGTCGCTGACCCGGCAGAGCCTGCCACCACACGAGATCGTGCTGGCCATCGATCACCACGACGCGCTCGCGGACACCTGCGCGGCCCGATTCGGCGACATCGCGAATCTGCGGGTGATCCGCAGCGACCAACCCAAGGGCCTGTCCGGCGCTCGCAACGCGGGCATCGCCGCCAGCACCGCCGACGTCGTCCTCTTCCTCGACGACGACGCCACCGCCGACGAGCGGTGGGTCCAGGAGATGCTCGCGCCGATGGCCGCGGACGAGAGCGTGTACGTCGTGGGTGGCCGGACCCTGCCCGCCTGGGACACCGCGCGCCCCGTGTGGTTCCCGCCGGAGTTCGACTGGGTGGTCGGGGCGACCTATCGGGGCGTACCGCTGCAGCCGCACGACATCCGGAATCCGTTCGGCGGCAACGCCGCCTGGCGACGAACCGGCCTGGATCTGGTCGGCGGTTTCGCCACCGGCGTGGGCCGGGTCGGCAACGACGCCGCCGGCTGCGAGGAGACCGAACTCGCGATCCGGCTCCGACAGCGGCTGCCGCAGGCCCGCATCGTGTTCGCTCCCGACGCCACGATCAGACACCGGGTGACCACCGACCGGGAACGGTTCGGCTACTTCGTCACCCGCTGCGCCAGCGAGGGCACGTCCAAGGCCAAGATCGCCGCGATGGTCGGGAACACCGCAACCTCGGCCGAACAGGCTTATGTGACAAAGGTTCTCGCGCCGGCGGTAGGTCGTTACGTCGTGGCAGCGGCCCGAACCCGCGACGTCCAACCGCTGGCCAGGGCCGGCGCGATCATGGTCGGGCTGGGCGCCACGGGGCAACGTTACCTGCGCCGACGGGCCAGCGACCTGCTCGCCCAGAGCCGCGGGGGTGCGCGATGACCGACCACGAGCTGCTCGCCGCACCCCGACCGGTCTGGGTCGGTGAGTACGACCCGGACCGGCCCGACGATCTCGACGCCATCCCCGCCAGCTACCCGAGCGCCCGGCTGCTGGTGAAGCGCCACGGGCGTCCGGTGGGGATCGTGGTGGTCCCGGTACGAGCGGGCCGGGCGGACGCCTCTGAGCTGGCATCCCAGGTCGCGGCGCTGCCGTCGGAGGCCGGGGTGCCGCCGGCGCACGACGTACCGGCGGCCGCGCACCCCGCCGCCGCTGCCCCGCAGGCCGGCTCCGCCCCCGTTTCGCTCACGGTGACGATCGCCACGCACAACCGCCCGGACTTTCTGCGCCGCGCCCTGACCAGCGTCTGCGCGGACCCGACGGCGGCCGAAATCCTCATTGTCGACAACGCTCCCGCGGACGACGCCGCGGAGCGGGTGGTGGCCGAGTTCCGGCAGCGGGACGGGCGGGTCCGGTACGTCGTGGAACCGCGGCAAGGCCTGTCCAAGGCACGCAACGCCGCGCTTGCTCAAGCAAGCACCGACGTGCTGCTCTTCACCGACGACGACGTCGAGGTCGACCGGCACTGGGCGCAGTGGCATGCGCGCAGCTACGCGGACCCCTCGATGAGCTGCGTGACCGGGCCAGCGTTTGCGGCACGACTCGACACGCTCGAAGAGGTGCTGTGCGAGGCCAGCATCGGCTGGAGCAAGGGGTTTGAGCCGCGGCGCTACGAACTGCACCGACCGCCCGCCGGGGCGGCGCTGTTCCCCTTCTCGCCGGGCCTGTTCGGCGGCGGGATGAACTTCAGTGTGCGGCTGCCGTTGGCGCGGTCGCTGGGGGGATTCGACGAGGCGTTGGGGGCCGGAGCGCCGACCAAGGGCGCCGAGGACTGCGACTTCTTCGTGCGGCTGGTGCGCGCGGGGTACGTGCTCGGGTACCAGCCTGCGGCGTACGTGCGCCATTACCACCGCAGCGATGCGCGCGCGTACGAGGATCAGCGGGACGGCTACGCCATCGGCCTCGGCGCCTACATGGCCAAGCTGGCCGGCGACCCGCGCAATTGGGCGGCGATCGCCCGGCGGGTCCCCGCGGTGGTGGCCCAGCAGCGCGCGGCGCGGCTGCCGGTCGCGGCGGATCTGTCGGCGGTGCCGCGGGGGCAGAACGAGAAACTCATGGTGGCGGGCGCCTACCGGTACGCCCGGGCCCGCGCGCAATCCCTCCTCACCCGCTGACCGCGCTGACCCAGCCCGCTCGGCTCACCCCTCCATACCGTGGTATCGGGAGGCGCGCGCCCAACGGTCACCGACCGCTCGTCGCAGGACTCCTCATACCGTGGTATCGGCAGGCGCACGGCGAACGGTCTTCCGGTGGCGGCATCACACCGGCTTCCGGAGTTTGACGATCAACTCCGTTGCGCACCAGCCTTTTTCGGCTGCTGATCCGCCCAGAGTCGGGAGGCGTGCTCGGTGAAGTGGTCCCGCCACGCCGGATCGATGGTCGGTGCTTGGCCGGACCGCTCGTTCACAGCCACTGCGATCCGAGCCAGCACCCCGCCGGGATCGTTGAACAACTCCGAGGCCTCGATCACCACGACCTTCCAACCCAGCCGCCGGAGCGCCTTGCGGCGCGCCTTGTCCAGAGCACGTTGGACCTTGTCCCGGTGATGCCTGCCGTTGTACTCAACGGCGATCTTCAGTGCGGGGTAGGCAAGATCGACGCGATAGGAGCGGTCGTTCTTGGAGTCCACAACCTTGTACTGGCAGACCGGAGCAGGGAACCCGCCGACCAGCAGGAGGACCCGGAGCAAACTCTCCGGAGCTGATTCCGAGCGCGCGTCGGCGAACGCCAACGCCTGCTGCAGACGGCGCAACCGGGGGAGTCGACGATTCAGTTCGGCACCGAGCCAGTCCTTGCTCGTCTCCGTTCGGCGAAGCACCGAGTCGAGGAGCGGCGTGAGCACCGTCAATTGGGGCGAATAGCCGAGGTCGGCCGCGACCTGAATGGGATCGGACACCCGCAGACCGGCCAAGGTCCGAACGCGAGCATCGACGCGACCCCGGTGGACGGCGAAATGGGAGTCCATGACCCGACACCTCCCTGGCAGCACGCTCACGTCGATCGCGGCCGTGTTGGGCACCCAAAGACCTTGAAGCCGACCGGCGGTGGCGTGGCTGATGTAGGAACCCGCCGGCGCGATCAGTAGGACGGCCTGACAACGGGTCAGCAGATCGCCGGCGTCCAACGCCGATTCATAGAGTCCCTGGTGATAGACGGCGAGTTCCGGGTCAGTCGCGCGCATGAACAGAACCATGCTGTGAGTAGCGGGCCGCCGATGGCTCTCAGCCATGACCTTGGGGAAAACGCGCGCCGCTGGCGAGGGTGTGGACAGCAAGCCCCGCTCGGGGGCCGCGCGACACATCCATCCCTGCCCGCCAGGCCGCTCGGCGCAGAACTCCTCATACCGTGGTATGAGAGGAGTTCAGGGCGAGCGGGGGAGCCGGGGAGCGGGGGAGCGCGGCGAGCGGGGGGCAGGTCGGCGGGTCGGCGTTAGGCCGCGTAGGCCCCGTTAGGCCGCCGCGGCGATCGCCGGGCGGGTCGTCGGGCGCAGCGGCTCGCGGATGGGCGCGGGGGCCACGTCCAGCTCCGGCGGCTCGATCCCCAGCCACTCCCTCGCCTGGGTCCGCCAGGCGCCGGGTACCGCCCGGTCACGCACCATGTCACCCAGCTTGCGGTAGGCGTGCGGGGCCGCACACACGGCGGCTGCGCGCACGACGTACGGCAGGGTCGGCTGCGCCTGAGCCATCCGCAGCGCCCGTCGCCGCCCGGCCGCCCGGGACACCCGCAGGTCGTACGCCAGCAGATTGGCCTGCAGCTCACCCCGGGCCAGGTCGACGCCGAGGCGGTCGGCGGCCGCCTGGTGCTTGGCGAATACCGCGCTGATCCACTGGAACATCCGGTCGGTGTGCGAGCTGAGCGAGGTGCCGTGCACGATCCGGTAGCCGAGCAGCGGCTCGTCGACGAATGCCACCCGCGGGTCAGCCAGCGCCGCGCGGATCGTGAAATCCCAGTCCTCGATGTAGGGCAGCGACTCATCGAATCCGCCGAGTTCGCGCGCGAACCCGGTCTCCACCACGAGACCCCCGGAGGGGACCGGCATGATGTTGCGCTGCAGCAGCGCCGCCTGCAAAGCCGCACCCTCCAGCGGGGGACAAGCCACGTGACCGGTGACGACGTTGTCGGCGTCGATGTTGACGCTGCCGACGGCTGACCAGCGGAAACCGGTGCGACGCAGCTCGTCCAGCTGCCGGCCGTAGCGGGTGGGCGCGGGCAGGTCGTCGTCGTCGATCCAGGAGACGTACGGCGCCTGCGCGTGCTCGATGATGCGGTTGCGGGCACCACAGACCCCCATGGGGTTGTCGTGCCGGACCACGGTGACGTCGGCGCGGCGGGGCCGCCAGCGGGCCAGCAGGTCGGGGGTGTCGTCGCTGCTCTGCTCGTCGACGATGACGACCTGGTAGCTGCGGCCGTCGTCGATCGCGTCGATGCGGCGCAGCAGGCTGGTCAGGTGCTCGCGGCGGTTCCGGGTGGGGATGCCGATCGTGAGGTCGGGCGTCATCGGGTGCCTCCGAGGTACTTCAGGACGACGGCGTCGCCATCGCGGTGGACCACCCGGTAGTCCGGGGAGTTCTCGAACATCGCCACGAGGCGGTCGTATTCGTCGGCGGTGAAGTGGCCCCACATCGTGCCCGCGCGCTCCTGGCTGGGCCCGAGGATCAGGTAGCCGTTGGCCGGGTCGACGCGCCGGAACATCGTGTCGGCGCCCTCGACCAGGTCCGCCAGCGTGAACGGCCCGGGCGGGAGTTCACCGAGGATCGAGGGGGTGTAGTTCCCGTCGGGGGAGAAATGCTCGCCGTAGTTGCCGGTGCTGCGCGCCGGCACGTTGCCGTTGAGGTAGATGGCGTAGCTGCCGGGCGGGGTGTTCGTCTCGAACCAGCGCGAGGCCGCCACGTCCGCACCACTCATGTAGTTGCTGCGGTCGGCGGCCATCGACGCGAACAGGCACGGCCCGAAGATGAGCACGGCGGTCGCCGCGGCGACGCCGGCCCCGGCGCGGGGCCGCAGCCGGGTCAGGCCGTAGGCGCCGAAGGCCGCCAACCAGGGCAGCGAGTAGACGTACACCCGGAGCATGCCCTCCGCGCCGTACCCGTTCATCGCGAGCACGACGACGGACGCGCCGGCGAGCGCGAACAGGGCCGGGTCGGGGGTACGGCGTCGCAGCTGCGCCACCGCGCCGGCCACGGCCACCAGGGCCACGATGCCGGTGGTGACCCGGGCACTCGAACCGGTCAGCGCCATCCAGGGCAGCGCCGGGTAGCCCTCCGCCGTGGGGGTGCGGACGTTGTCCATCACGTTGAAGTTGAGCAGCGTGACCCGAGCCGACAGATACTCCCAGGCGGTCGCGAGCCAGGCCACCTCCAGGAGCGGCACCAGGACGACGACCCACCAGGCGCGCACCCGGAAGGCCAGCACGAGCACGCCGAGCTGGAGCAGCGTGGCGACGGGCGTCAACTGGTGCGTCGTCGTGAGCGCGGCGAACGCGAGGACGGCGATGATCCCGGGGGCCGCCGTCCCGGCCGACTCGACGCCGCCGCGGCGGGGGCGTAGGCGGAGGCGGCCCAGCATCCGGGCCAGCCAGCGGCGCGGTTCGCGGCTGACGACGCCGCGCAGCACGGCCCCGAAGAAGATCAGTTGCAGGCAGATCGCCAGGGCCTGCGGGGCGTAGTAGCCCTGCCCGATCCAGTTGCCGAGCAGGTAAATGGCGACGGCGCCCCACCGGACGCGCCGGTCGCGGCTGATCCCGCCGACGGCGTAATAGACGCAAAACCCGAACAGCACCGCGAAGAACGGCTCCGCCCACCGGGCCATCGTCATGGGGTCGACGGTGGTCAGGCGGGTGAGCGCGGCGCCGAGGGCGAAGAAGCCCGGCCAGTTCTGGTAGATGTCCAGGCTGCGGTCGATGGGGTGGCCGGCGAGGAAATACTCCGTCACGCCCAGGTGCTTGTAGGCCCAGGCGTACCGGGGGAACTCGTAGAGCACCGCGGTGGTGCCGAACAGCACGGCGGTGACGGCCAGGTGCAGAACGGACAGGGCCCAGGAGGCGGCCCGACCCCGTACGGCGTACGCCAGCAGACCCGCCGCGCTCAGCCCGGCGGCCGCGAACCAGGCGGGCGGCGCCTGTCCGAGCAGGCCCAGCCCGGTCATGGTGTCCGGATCGACCCTGAAGCCGGGGATGGAGTAGGCCCACAAGGCGAGGCCGAGCAGGCCGACGCCGGCGGCCCAGCCGGTCTCTCGGGCCGAGCCTGTCCGTTCGGGCTCGGGCGTCGCGTCGGGCCGGACGGCCGGGGCGACTGCGACCACGTCCGCCTCCTTGCTGGCGCTGCGTGCGGGCGACGCAGGAATGCTTGTCGCAGCTCCTATCGTCCGAAGTCGCCGGGAACTGCGCGTCTCGCCGGGATGGGCAGGACCGGACCGCCGCCGTGGGTCATCGCGAGGCGAGGGCCGCCAGGGCGAGCGCTCAGTCGGATTCGCGACGCCGGGCCGCGGCCAGGAGCGTTCGCCCGGTCGCCTTGGCGGCGGCGACGGCTTGCTCCGCAGCGACCGATGCCGGTCCGGGGCGGCGGTCGTAACCGTCGTCGACGCCGGCCAGGGCGACGACGAGTTGGTCGGCGGTCATGGCGGCGCCCACCTCGAGGCGGGCGAGGGCGAAGGGGTCCCGCCGGGCGGACCAGGCGCTGGTCCCGATGGCGAACGCGGCGGCATAGCCGGCGCGCCGGGCCAGGGTCCGGACGACGGGGTTGTGGTCGCCGAAGGGGTACGCCAGGAGCAACGGCCCGCCCGGCTGGATCGCGTTGATCAGGTCGGCGGAGCGACGGAGCTCGCGGTACGCCGCGGTTGGCGCGATCTGGGTCAGGTGCGGGTGGGTCACGGTGTGCGACCCGAGCAGCCATCCGGCACCGCGCAAGTCGCCCAGACCGGACTCGTCGAGCAGCATCCGGTCGGCGCTGTCCCAGGCGTTGGGCGCGCCGAGCAGGCCGGTGACGACGAAGCAGGCGGCGGCGGCGTCGTGGTCGGTCAGGACCGGTACGGCGTGCTCCGGCAGGCCGGCGAACGCGTCGTCGAACGTGAGGTAGACGGTGCGGGCGCTGTCCGGCCAGGCGAGGGCGAAGGGGTCGGCGAGGTCGCGGGGATCGCCGAAGCGGTAGCCCGCCGCGGCCAGGGCGTCGAGGTGCGCCTCGAGCTGGTCGGCGCTCACGGCGTACCCATCCGGCACGGTCTGGCCGGCGGCGACGACGTCGTGGTAGGCGAGAACGATCGGGCCGGTGACGGTGGCCAGGCCCCCCGCCTCGGCGACGCCCCGCCAGTAGCGCCGGTCCCGGGCCACGACGAGCGCGGCCAGCGCGGCGTCGCCGGCGTTGGGGCGCGAGGCGGCCTCGACGACGAGTCGCTCCACGGGGGCCCAGGCGGCGTCCGGTACCAGCCGGGCGACCCGCTTGACGGCGCGGGCCGCCGGGCGCGGGTCGGTGTGGTCGGCGGCGATAGCGGGTCCGAGCCCGGGGTGGCGGCGCGAGAGCAGGGCCTGCGCCGGGCCGGCCTGGCCCCACTGACGCAGCAGTTGGGCGGGGGTGATCCGGTAGTCCTGAGAGGCGACGGCGTCGGCGGAGAAGACGACGCGGACGCCGGAGGCGGCGAGCCGGACGAGGAAGTCGGTGTCCTCGCCGCCGAAGGTCCCGCCGCGGGTGAAGTCCTCATCGAAGCCGCCGATGGCCTGGTACGCCGTGCGCCGTACCGCCATCTGCCCCGCCAGCAGGTCCCCGAGCTCCAGGTCGGTGTCGCCGGCGGCCAGGCGATCGGCCCGAGCCTGGGCCCACTGGGCGTAGCCGCGGGTCAGCGGCGTCACGGGCGTCTCGGCGGCGAGCGGGATGTGGCCGACGACGGCGGCCACGGCGGGATCCGCAGCGAGGGCCGCGCAGTGGGCGGACAGCAGGTGCGGGCCGGCGCGCATGTCATCGTCGAGGAAGAGCAGCACGTTGCCGGTGGCCGCCGCGGCGCCATGGTTCCGGGCCGCGCTGATGCCCTGGTTCGGCTGCTCCAGGATGCGCAAGCGGTCCTCGCCGGGGAAGGCGTCCCGCAAGGCACCGGCGGTGCCGTCGGTGCAGCCGTCGGCGACGACGACGATTTCGTGGGGTGTCACGTCCCGACAGGCCAGAAGGTCGCGGACCGCAGTGGTCACGGAGTCCTTGCGGTTGTACGTCGGGATGACGACGCTGACCCGCAGGCCGGCTCCGTCGTGCTCGTTCGCCATGTCCATCCCCCAGTTCTCGGTACCGCTCCACTCGGGGGCCACCCCCGAGTTGCTGAATGTTGCGTCCCCCGTGCGCGGCGCGCTACCGGGTCACCTGCCACACGGCGCGCAGACCGAAGGTGGTCGCCAACACCACAGCGGCGCCGCACGCCCAGTTCTGACCATTTCCGGCGGGCAGCGCCGCGAGCCCGACCGCGGCCGCGGCGGCGGCGGCGATGAGCGGCGTTCGGCGGGACAGGCCGGGTCGGTAGCCGACGCGGCGGGCGAGGTACGTCGTGACCAGCATGCCGACGCTGAAACCGGCGACCACGGCCGTCGCGGAGCCGAGCAGCCCCCAGCGGGGGACGGCCACCAGGTTCCACGCGACGTTCGTCACGGCGGCCGCGAGGAGCCCGCGGCTGACGTCCACGGAACGCCCGGCGCTGAGAAGGCCCTGGGTGGCGACGGCCGTCGCGGCCTCCGGCACCGTCGCGAGGGCGACGACCGCCGAGATGAGGACGAGTTCGTCGGTGTGGAAGCTGGCCGGGGCCCAGAGCCGCAGCACGAACGGCGCCAGCCCGGCGACCCCGAGCAGCACCCATGGAAGGAGCTGGTAGAGGGAGTCGCGGGCGCGGACCAGGGTGTGTTCGGTGTCGCCCACGACCCCGAGGGCGAAGAACCGCGGCATCCACGAGCTGGCGAGCATCATCAGCAGCAGGACGGGCGCCGTCCCCAGGAGCGCGGCGATCTGGTAGCGGGCGACCTCGGTGGCGCCGTGCGCGTGGGCCAGGGTGATCCGGTCGAAGCTGGAGATGACCAGCGCGGCGAGCGCCGCCGGGACCAGGGCCAGGGAGAACGTCAGGCAGTCGCGGATCCGCGCCCGGTCCTGCGTGCCGAACGGGGCGGGAGTGATGTAGCCGAGCCCGACGACCGCGCCGAGTGCGGTGGCGGCGAGCTTGCCGGCGACGAAGAGGGTGGCCGAGGCATCCAGGTACAGGCAGATCGCGAGCCCAGCCGCGTCGGCGAGGACGCTCTGCAGGGCCATCAAGATCGCGTAGCCGGCCAGCTTGTCCTCGCTGCGCAGCAGCGAGGTCTGGGCGGTGGCGATCGCCGAGGCGCCGCCCCACCAGACCGCGAACCGAGACGCGCCACCGTAGTCGGACAGCCCGAAGGCGTGCACCCACAGCGGGCCGGTGAGGTCGAGCAGCAGGGTGATCGCCAGGGTAGTGACCACCGCGAAGCCCAGGAGCCGGCGGGCATTCTCGCGGCCCAGGTGGGCGTAGCTGCGCTGCAGGCCGGTCGCCAAGCTGAGGCCCGCGACCTGGAAGACCGCCTGCATGATGATCATGCTGGTAGTGACCATGCCGTAGTCGGCCGGCCCCAGCAGCCGGGTCACAAACGGGGTGAGCATCAGGCCGCCGACGAACTGCAGGGCGGCCGCCATGACGTAGAGGCCGTCGCGGCGGAACAACGAGTCGCTCGGGGTGGCGCGCGCCGGAGCGAGCGGGTCGTCCCCGGCGAGGCCCGGGTGCCGGTCGAGGTCGGCGATCGACCGGCCACCCCCGCCACTCACTTCGACCGCTGGGGCGACGCCGGCCCGTGAGGATCTCTGCGCGCGCGTCATGTCAGCTGCTGGCCCTGTCGATGCCCACCTGGTGACCGCGCGCGGTGCGCTTGCTGCCGCTCCCTGGACGCAGCACGTGGACGATGCCGCCGCGACCGTGCGGATAGCGCGATGGCTTCTCCGCGATCAGGTCGATACCCCCGACCAGCGTGAGCGCCGGAACCGGGCGGGTGTCATTGGCCGCCAGCGGGGCCGGCACCATCGCCTCCGGGCGGGCGCCGCGGCCGTAGCGCTCGGTGACGATCGTGCGCAGCACGCGCAGCCCGTCGGAGACGGCGTTGAGGTTGCTGGCGCCGTGCACACGGAGCCGCTCGACGCTGGGCACCTCGGTGACCAGCAGGTCGGCGGCGGCGACGCGGCAGGTCAGCAGCGTCTCGATCTCGAAGCCGTCGCCCCAGATGCGGTCCGTGCCGGGCGCCGGGACCAGCTGCGGGCTGGGCAGCTCCAGGGCCGGCAGGATGTCCCGCCAGAAGGCGTTGTAGCCGTAGCACAGGTCCGAGTAGCGGCCCTTGATCATCACGTTGGACAGCACGTTGAGGCCCTTGTTCCCGAGGCCGCGGACGACGGTGATGTCCTCGCTGCCGCCGCCGGGGGCGTTGCGGGTGCCCTTGGCGAAGTCGGCGCCGGCCTTCAGAGCCTGCACGAACGCCGGGATCTCGGCCGGGTCGGCGGAGTAGTCGGCGTCGAACATGACGATGATGTCGCCGGTGGCCGCGGCGAAGCCGCAGACCAGGGCGTTGCCCTTGCCCTTGCGGGTCTGGGTGACCACCTTGATGTCCGGCATCAGGCGGCGCGCGGTGGCGACCGTGTCGTCCTTGCTGTTTCCGTCGACGAGGACGACCTCGTATACCGGCGGCAGCTCCGGCAGGATCAGCTCGAGGTTGCGGGCCTCGTTGAGCACCGGCACGACGATGGTGACGGTCGGGTTGATGTAGTTGCGGCTCTCGCGCATGACGTTCGGCTCCCGCGGATACGGGGGGAAACGCACTGTCGCTGACGACAGGTCCGAGATCGCTGTGCTGCAGTGGGCGGCACGATGAACGGTCAGACGAAGGAGTGTGCCCGCACCAGGTTCCGACCGGGTGTTCCCCCACCCCCGGGACCCACAGTGTGCGGTGTGATCGGACCCTCCCCAGGGCCGATCGGTCTGTTCGTTAATCGTGTCGACCACGCGAGTTCGGCGAGGTCTCGAACGCGGCCCCGTCCCCATTTTCAGGACCGCTTGTGACATATTGACGATGACATGGCGGGCCGGAGTTGTACAGCCGACCTACTCCGGGCTGGGCGACACACAAGGGGGTGGGAGGCCATGGCGTCCGGAGATTGCCGGTGCGGTCACGACCGCGACAGCCATCGGCATTACCGCCGCGGTGACGATTGTGCGCTCTGCGACTGCCCACATTTCCGGGGCGAATCGGCCTTCTGGGGAAAGCTATTCGGGAACGGCCGGGGAGCCGGCTCCGGCTCGGAGGGTGATGCCGTACGCCGCCCCGAGGCGCCACCACAGCCCTGAGCGGGTCCTGGTTTCGAGCCCCTCGCCGGCCCCCCGCGCTGAGATACAACGCGGCGCCGTACGCCGCCACCCGCAGCTCCCCACTCGCCACTCGCCGTCGCTCCCCGCCCTCCTCGAACCACGGTATGGAGGTAGCTGCGCCGAGCGGTCGGGCCAACGCCCTCACGCGTCACGCTCGAATCCCTCGGGTGAGCGGCCGTTCACCGCAGGCGGTGGGGCGCTGAGCGCCTCGCGACCAGCTGCTCTGGCCGCCACGGGCCGAGCTGTGTCAGCTTGGCCATCGTGACCAGCGCCGGGATCGTCGATCAGCCCGTCGCCGTCCCTGCCCTGCACCACCACCTCGCCCCCGCCCTCGGGCTGGCCCCGGCCGACGTCGTCGCCCCGGTCCGCGGACCGCGGCTGTGGTGGGCCGGGCCCCTGGACGTCGAGGGTCTGGCCCTGGGCTCCGTGCAGGCCGCCCTGACCGCGGCCAACGCCCTGCTGGGGCACCCCAGCTTCGCCGTGGACGCCCGCCGCGTCGGCGCCTGGTTCGACTCCCTGCGCACGCTGCGCGTCGACGGCCGCGCGCCGGTCGGGTTCGCCGCCCTGTCCGGCTTCTTCGCCTGCGCCGATGGCTTCGTCCGATTGCACGGCAACTACCCGCAGCACGCCGCCGCCATCGCCCGGGCGTTCGGCACCGACGACCCCGCGGCGCTGGGCCACGTCGTGGCAGGTCTGTCGGCGGCCTCGGTGGAGGACCAGGTCCGCCGTGAGGGCGGGGTCGCCGCAGCGGTCCGTACGACGTCCGCATGGCTCGCCTCCCCGATGGGTCGCGCCGTCGACGCCACCCCGTGGATCCGGTTCGCCGGAGCCGCGCCCGCCGGGCCCGACTACGAACCCCTAAGGCGCGTTGTGTGGGTTAGTCGCCGGTCAGGATGGCGGTTCTGAGCGTGTGGGCCGCGATGGTGCTGGCCGTGCGGGTGAGCAGGCCCCATAGGGTGTGCGCGCCGTGGCGGGCGAGTTCCATCTG
>Ga0209793_1000526_pt1 | contig 40508 bp, 25 predicted proteins | sample EBPBio122009_DNA_FD_185863 | JGI IMG/M metagenome (GOLD analysis project Ga0209793, IMG submission 185863) | Wastewater treatment Type I Accumulibacter community from EBPR Bioreactor in Madison, WI, USA - Reactor 1_2/2/2009_ DNA (SPAdes) (version 2) | ecosystem: Engineered > Bioreactor > EBPR >... | reverse complement strand
CACCCGAGACCCCGTCCCGGACACCACCACCTGTACGTGAGTCGCCATGACGTTCACGCTGGCGCGGGGTGGGGCCAGATCAGACCGTCACACCACCCGACACGCCGACCAGGTAGAGCCACCCCAGACCGTCATGGTGGGGCCAACTCAGGCTGTCAGAACCAGGAGGGCCTGACTGAGTAGTAGGGCCGTGTCGCCGACGTAGCCCTGCGTCCGGCGCCATATGTGGCCGGCGTGCTGCTGGGAAAAGACGCCGCGCGGGGCGAAGTCGAAGTAGGGCAGCAGGACCGCTTCGGCGTCCTTGAGGAACCGAAACCAGGTGCGTTTGTCGTCCTCGGTGGCCAGGGGGTACGGGGTGAGCGTGACCCGTTCGAGGCGGGAGTTGATCTGCGGGTCGAGGTAGATCGGCGACTGGTGCAGGTCGGCTCCGACAAGGATCATCGTGCCGCCGAGTTCGCCGAGTTCGGTGTTGAGGTACTTGAGGAAGTCGAGCATGTCGCGGGCGTCCTTGTTGGAGACGTCGAGGAAGTGACTGTCGTCGATGAGCAGCAGCCGCACCCCGTGCTGGCGGAAAGCGTGAACCACACGCGTGGTCGTGACGCGGACCAGGCCCTCGCTCGGGTAGCCCAGTGTCAGCAACAGGCTGGCGAGAACGTCTCGGATCTTCGAGGCTGCGCGCAACGTGATGTAGACGAAGGGGATCCAGTCGGCGGTGACGCCGGGGTCGGGGTTCCAGGTGGGTCGCGGATCGGAGCAGGCCGGGCCCTGCAGGTCGCGGTATGCCGCTTGGCCCCAGTTCTTGACGAACGTGGACTTGCCGGCGGCAAAGGGCGCCGTGACCGACCCGATCGCCTTCGCGCCCGGTGGCCGTTGCTGGTTGCGATCGACCAGTCGGGTCAACTGGTCGGCGGCGCGCTGCGCCAGGGCCGACGGCAGGACGAGCCCGGCCATCCCGGTCGTGAGTTCGTCCCAGTAGGCATCCTGCGCAGCCTCAGTCATGGCGTCGAACGTCTCGACCGGGATCGGGGTGGGGAGCACCTTGGGTGGGGTGGTGGCCTGTTGGTGCCACAGTCGCGCATCCATCACACGGCCCCTGCGTCGTAGTCGTGGAAGGGTGCGTCGAAGTCGAAAACAGGACTGGGCAGGTTGTCCGGGTCGGCTGAATCCTCCAGCGACGGCACAGCGGTCAGTTGAGGTCGCCCCGCCGACTGGGAGTCGACGAGTTCTGCGGCTGCGCAGGCCTCGGCGTGGTCGATGAGTGCTTGCTCATGACGCATTCCGGCGCGAATGAGCTTGCCGCGCCACTCCTCGTCGGTCGGTGCCGTGGTGAGCTCGGTGATGGCCGCGACGATCTCCCGGGTGACGTTGCGTCTGGAGACGACCCCGTTGCCGCCCCGGTGTTTGATGAGCTTGCGGGCCTCCTCGACGACGACGTCCGTCAGCGGGGCGTCGAGGAGATGGGCGTCCCGCCACTGCAACTCATGGATCCGGTCGTCGACTCGGCTGCGGTGCCAGATCCGGGTCCGGTCTCTCGGGTCGTAGAGGAACGGCACCTTCCCGTCTTGGGCGCGGTAGGTGCCGGGCCGGACGCCCTGGACTTCCTTGAGGATGTCGCCGTCGTACGTGAGCCCGCGGAAGGCGACACCGCCGTTGCCGGGTGTCAGCCACTTCTCCGGCAGGAGGCTGAAGATGAGGTCCGGGTGTTGTGGGACCAGGATGCGACCCGTGATGCTCTGGAGCATGTCGAATCGCTCGAGTGGGGTGAAGTTGCCGTCCTCGACGCCGGGGATCTTGACGCCGCCGTGACGGTTGCGGTGGTAGTCGATGGCGATGAACCGGTGCAGATGCTGCTGGAGTTCGCGCCAGGATCCGAGCGGCTCAAAGCCGACCCAGCCGACGAAGCGGCCGCGTTCGTGGACGGCCCTCCCTTTGAAGCCGGCCCCGTTGGCGAAGGACTGGTATGCCGCCTGGAGGCGGTCGTGCCAGCGCTCCACAATCACGTTGTCCAGTGGGCGTCCGGGCCGAGACGGCATGAGGTCAACACCCCACTCCAGGAGCAGCGCACGGGTGGCGCCACTGAGGAAGATCGACCCGTTGTCCGCCCGAAGGGAGACCGGAGTGATGCCCGGCTTGACGTGTCGGCCGGTGACCTCCCGATCGGTGCGCACCCGGCTGACGTGAGCCGTGATCGGGTTGTCGCCGACGTCGAGGCTTGCGGGGATGCCGCACCAGCGGAAGTCATCAATGATGGTGCCGTCGACAACCATCGAGAACGGGCGGATCGCGTCATACAGCGCGAGAGCGATCTCGAGGGAGTTCGCAGAACGCGGCACCACCCGGCAGGCGACGACGACGCGGCTGGGCACGGAGATGATCGTGATGATCTCGACGGAGAACACGCGCTCGTAGACGTCATCCCAGACAAGATTGTCGGCGCGAGTGACATCAACGGCGAAGTGTCCCGGATGAGTGGCCGGGTAATTGCTACGCGACGAGTTCTTCCGCAGCGCAGAGGACTTGTGCTGCTTGGTGGTGTGGCCCAGCGCGGCGAACCGAGCCGAGAGGTACTGCTGCGTGAGGCGCTGCGGCAAGTTGACCTCGTCAACGCCCTCCTGCTTGAGCCGGACCAAGACGCGCCGCTCGAGCTCGACCAGGTTGATCTTGCTACGGGTGCCGTCGAAGGCCGCAAGCTCGTCGTCGACGATGCGGACGAATCGCGGGTCGATGACCTCGAACCCCTGCCGACCCTTGGTCTTGCGTCCGTCGACCAGACCCCGAAGCCCATCCTTCTTGAATGCCTTGATCCAGCCACGGATCGTCTGTGGCGAAACGCCGTTCTTCGCCACCTCTCCGGCGAGGACCCGCTGCACGCGTTTGCGATCGACGCTGTATTCGAAAGTCAGTTGAGTGGCCATGGCCTCGAGGCGTCTGGTGAGGCTGACGCCGAACCCCTCACCGAATGGGTAGAACGGCTCGCCTTCGCGGGCCATCAGCGGATGACCTTCCCGGTAACCCGTGAGGACTTCGAGGACCACCTCAAGTTTCAGGAGCACCTCAGCCCGAATGTCCGGAGCGAGGCTGCTCCACCACGGCTGGAGCGACATATGGAGAGCGTCAATACCGTCGTCCCCGACGCCGGCTACCGTCAGGTGGTCGGCGCGCACGAAGTGGTTCTCGCCCAGTGCGTCCTTGACGGTGATGCCGTGGCGTTCGACGGCGACGACGACCGAAGGGCCGTAGGTCATCAGGACTCGGGCCCCCTCGAAGAGTTCAACAGCCTTGCTCACGACTCGGCTCCTGCCAGATCCCTCAAGGTGATCTGCGTGGCGCGGGTGAAGGGTCGGTCAAGGTCGCACTCGGCCTGGCCAGACCAGATGGCATGCCACATCGCCGAGACGACATGGCCGCCGCCCGCGTCCTGGTTGAGGACATCCCCGATCGTCCCGGTCGGTTCGAGGCACTCACCGAGAAGGCGTAGCGACGCGGCACACCAAGGCATCGGTCGCCGATACGCGTGCAACCACATGAGGTTGACGCGACGCACTCTCGTCATCCCAGCGAACACCTCGTGATGCCAGCCGACGTCGGCGCAGGCCTTCGCCGTGAGTCGGGCCTTAAGCGCGAAGTCGTCGTCCTGCCGCTCTGCCGGGCGGAAATCCCAGAGGCGGACGGACCCGTCGTCATGTCTGCTCAAGAGGTCCGGGGTGTGCTCCAACCGTCGACCACGACGCTTGGCGGGCAGTCGTAGCAGGCAGGGTTGAGCGACGAGCCAGGTCACGTCCGGTCTCCGGTCGAGATCGCGGAGCAAGTCGTGCTCAAGACCGGACTCCAGGTGAAGGTGGGTCCTCGTGGTCATCGAATACGCGTAGACGGGGATGTGTCCCGACCTTGCCTTCACCTTCGGCGTGCGCGTCCGCTTCAACTTCGTGACGTCTAAGGGTTGCGACCACGGCCACCCGGTCAGCCCCGCCCCACAGTCGAAGGACCACTCGGTGCCCAGCGCCGGGTCGAGCACCACAGGGGGTGGCCGCTTCCGGGTAGGCGAAATAGACTCGTGCACGCGACGGCACCTTCGTTTCTGTCCAGAATCATCGGGACCGTCGCCGAGGGGTGCCCGTTACCGCGGGTGCCCCTCATCCATGTTCGGACTTGGAGCCTCGGTGACCGTCTGGCGCAAGGCTAGACCCGGGCAGTGCGCTGATCAAGGTTCCAGCGCAAATATTTAGCGTACGAGCCCGCCCCTCGAGGCCGCCGTAAGGGCGCGTGATCTTCTTGCATTTCCGGTGTTTGTCGAGGTCGCGTCGGTCCGTCAAATATTTGCGACGCTAGATGACTGTCGGCAAACTTGCCTCATACGCCCACGTGGACTCCGGGAGGCAGGTACGGTGAACGAACCAACCAAGACGAGGCTGACCACCTCGAAGAGGAAAGCCCTGCGGGAGCTCATGAGTCGACGTCTCAACACGCTCGTGCCACTTGAGGGCGCGACGATTCAGTCGGTGGCGGCGGCATGTCCAAAAGCTGTCGCCAGCCCTCTCCGGATGCGTTGCCTGAACCCAGAGTGCATCAAGAAGATCGCTCGTCCGGCAGCCGGCCGCCTTCCACTCTTCTGCAGCCGCTCCTGCCGGGAAGCGTTCGACTACGAGCGCGGGGAACTCTTGGCCGACATTTCCGTCCTCAATGCGGCGATGCAGGCCGGCAAGGGAAGTCACGCAGAGCGGCGGATTGTGCAGGTCGAACTCGCCAACAAGCGATGGTGCCTGCAGCGCTACGTAGTGCCGGCAGACCGTACCCAACCTGAGCAGATGGTCAACGCCCGTCAGGCCTCTACGGCAGGATCAAAACGTGCCAACGATCTTTGACAACCTCGCACCCGAAAGTCAGCTTGGGGTTGCGCTTCGACAGCACTTCGACGGGTCGTATGCAGCGGTGGACGTCGCGACTGGCTACCTTGATCTGCGGGGCTGGGCGCACTTGGGCGAAGCGATCGAAAGTAAGCCGTTCAGTGAGGGCGATGCGCCCGTGGCCCGCGTCCTGGTCGGGATGGTGGCGCCTTCCGATTCGCAGGCCATTCTGAACTCTCTGCACGCGGAACTGTCGGAGCCGGAGGCTGGCGCCGACATCCATGACAACAGCAAGGCGCTGGAGCAGAAGGAGCGTTTGGTCCGGCACCTGCGAACCCAGCTGATGCGAGGGTTGCCCACCAAGACAGGGCAGGAGACTCTCCAACTGATGAAGCGCCAACTGGAGTCGGGCCGAGCACAGATCAAGGTGTTCACCAGGCGACCCCTGCACGGCAAGACCTACATTCTCCGCGGCGGCGGCGGCCCCGTACCGCTCTGGTCCTATCTCGGATCGTCGAACTTCACCGCCGCCGGCCTGTTCAACAACCTTGAGCTCAACATCGATATCGCCGACCAAGACCCCAACCAGAAGCTGGCGAGCTGGTTCGAGGACAGGTGGAACGACAAGTACTCGTTGGCGATCACCAAGGAGATCATCGAGCTCATCGAGGAGTCTTGGTCGGGAGAGGAGCAGGCGACCCCGTTCGAGGTCTACCTGAAGGTCTGTCACGCTCTCTCGCAGGACGCTCGTGACGGGCTCGGCTACGTGCTGCCCAAGTCGATGCAGGACCTGCTGCTCGACTACCAAGTCACGGCCGTGCGCACCCTCGCCCGCCGGATCGTCCGCCGCGGCGGCACTATGTTGGGTGATGTCGTGGGCCTTGGGAAGACGCTCACGGCGGTTGCGACAGCGCTGATGCTACAAGCGGCCGAGGACTACTCGACGCTTGTCCTGTGCCCGAAGAACCTGGAGCAGATGTGGCGTGACCACCTCGAGGCATACGGGGTGGAGGGGGCTCGTGTGGTGCCCTATTCGATGGCCGACAAGGTCCTGCCTGACCTGAAACTGTTCAAGCTCGTGATCTGCGACGAGTCGCACAATCTGCGCAACGACACCACGAAGGCGCACGAGGCAATCCGGGACTATGTCCGACGCAACTCCAGCAAGGTGCTCCTTCTCACCGCCACGCCCTACAACCTCGCGTTCTCCGACGTCGCCAACCAGCTCGCGCTCTACATTGACGAGGACGACGATCTGGGGATCGTCCCGTCCGCGGCGATGGCCAATGACCCGACCCTGGCTGACAAGGTGGACGGCAAGACCAATACCCTCGACGCCTTCAAGCGCTCCGAGGAGGCCGACGACTGGCGACGCCTCATGTCGGACCACTTGGTCCGCCGAACTCGCAGCTTCATAAAGAAGTCAGCGCGCAAGAAGGAGGTCGAGCTGCCCGACGGGACCACTCAGGAACGTGAGTACCTGAAGTTCGCCGACGGCACCGAGTTCTTCTTCCCCACACGGGTTCCGCATCCGCTCACCCACGCCTTCGGCGACGACGACCCGGCTGCCCTAATGGAGGACGACGTCACGCTGGACGCGATCACCAAGCTGACCCTTCCGCGCTACCGACTGTCCGACTACGAGGACACGCGCTCGGACAAGACGCCGCAGGACAAGAAGTACCTCGACGACATCCGGTCGGGCCGCGGGAACGTGAGCGGTTTCGTCCGCACTGGCTTATTCAAGCGGCTCTCCTCATCGGGCCACTCGTTCATCTTGTCGCTGCAGCGGCAGCGCGCCCGCAACGAGTTGTTCATCTACGCGATCGACCAAAAACTCCAAGTGCCGCTCGGCACCTTCACGGATCGACAGATCGCAGTCAGCGACGAGGACCTGGAGAACGACGCACCGTTGGGAGGGTCGCTGGAGAGCCGGTACCAAGAGCTTCGGCTCAGCGCACCGGCGAAGACCAAATGGCTCAACTCCAACGTCTTCAAGGCCACCCTCCGTCATGACCTCATCAAGGACAACGAGCTCATCACGACCCTACTGACGAGATTCGGCACCTGGGACTCGAGTCGCGACACCAAGGTCAACGCCCTAGTGGATCTGCTTCGTGGCGACCACGAGGGCGAGAAGGTCCTCATCTTCAGCGAGTACCAGGACACCGCGACCTACGTCGCCGACGCCTTGGACGCGGCCGGGATCGAGAACGTCGGACTCGCGACCGGCGACTCGACCGACCCTGCGGACGTGGCCCGAAGGTTCTCCCCCCGCTCGAACCGTCTGCCTGGGCAAAGCGTCGATGATGTCAAGGAGCCAGAGAACCCGATCGACGTGCTCGTCGCGACGGACGTCTTGTCAGAGGGCCAGAACCTCCAGGACAGCCACGTCATCGTCAATTACGACCTACCTTGGGCGATCATCCGGCTCATCCAGCGCGCAGGCCGCGTGGACCGCGTTGGCCAGGAGTCAGACACCGTGCACGTCTACCTGATCACACACGACAAGGTGGAACAGCAGATCCGACTGCGTCAACGCATTCGCGCACGCCTTACTGCCGCCGCCGAGGCCTTCGGGTCCGACGAACAGTTCTTCGGAACCGACGACGAGGTCAAGCTGCTGCATGACTTCTACGATGGCCGGCTCTCCGATAATGACGACGACGGTGAAGGCGAAGCGGACGCGGTCAGCGAGGCTTGGCTTGCGTGGAGCAACGCCCAGGACAGCCATCCCGAAGTCACCAAGAAGGTTCTGACCCTGCCTGACCTCATCCATTCGACCCGCGACCGCTATGCACGCGAGTCCACCGGGGGCGTGACCTGTTTCGTGCGAACCGAGTCCGGCGTCGACGCCTTCGCAACGAGCGAACCCGCCTCTGTGACCGGGCGGTTGCTCACTCCGGCCGAAGCGCTGCGGATCTTCGAGGCCGAACCGACCACCCCGACCGTGGCGCTGCGCGACGACCACTTCGAGCGCGAGGCGCAACTGGTTCGCGGTCCCTTGACTATCGAGGCCCGCGCGGCAGGCAACCTACGCGGTGTCCGCAAGCGGATCTGGGAGCGGTTCGGCGGCACGTTCTACGCGGAGCAGGCCGAGGACGCACTCAACGCTCTTCACGAGCGGCCGTTGACGACGCACGCCACCAACCAGCTGTCCATCGCACTCCGCAACAGGTACGCCGACCAGGACATCCTGGACCTGCTGGACCGCCTGCACCGCGAAGACCGCCTCGTCATCGGCTCCAGTGAGTCCGACGAGCTTCGTATCGTCTGCTCGATTGGAGTTGCTGACACGTGAGCCAAGAGCTCCTGCCCAAGGTCGACCGAGGGGACCTCCAAGAGGTCTTCATCGAGGACCTCAACTGGCTCGCGCCCGACGTCAAGCAATCCGTTACAGCCACCGACGAGGCCGGGCGAAAGGTCAGCGCACGCAACATCGCCTCCTACAAGGGCCTGCGCGTCTGGGTCTGCGATGAACGCCCCGGCTCAGTCCTTGAGGCCGAACTCGACCGCCTCATCGCCAAGACCTCGACCGACCGCCTGGTCATATTCGATGACGACAAGGAGCAGGTTTGGCGATGGCCGGTTCGGCGAGCGAAGGACGGCTCCGTCACCTCACGCCTGACCAGCCACCGACACAAGAAGGGCGGCGCGGACCCCAAGTTCGCCGCGCGGCTCGACGTCATCCGTATGCCGTTCGATGTCGTGCTCGACGCCAACGCGGTCCTGGGCAAGGTTCGTGAGGCCTTCGACACCGAGGCCCAGAACGAGTCCAAGAGAGCCTCGAAGCTCATGGCCACCATGTATGCCGCCGTGGAGAAGGCATACCCTGGGAAGACCGACCCCAAGGTTCGAGACCACGAGATCTCGGTGACTCTTGCCCGCATCCTCTTTCTCATGTTCGGCGACGACACCGAGATGTGGACGACCGACGCCTTCCGCAACGTGATCCAGCACGAAGTCTTGCCCGACGGCTCGAACCTTGCCCAGGTCCTGAACGAGCTGTTCACCTTCCTCGACACCGCCGAACCCGTTCACATACCGAGCGGCTTCGCAGGTTTCAAGCATGTCAACGGCGGCATCTTCGAAGAGAAGATCGACCTCCCGGCGCTCAATAGGGACTTCCGCACGGCAATCCTCGAGGCCTGTGCAGTTGACTGGTCCGGCATCAGCCCAGCCATCTTCGGCTCCATGTTCCAGTCCGTCCGCGACGCCGAAACCCGCCGTGCCCTCGGCGAGCACTACACATCCGAGGAGAACATCCTCAAGACCCTCAACCCCCTGTTCCTCGACGAACTGCGCGAGGAGCTCACCGCGGCCCTTGCCCGCGACACCACGCAGAAGAAGGTCAACTCGCTCAACAAGCTGTGGGACCGGCTCGGCGACATCCGCTTCATGGACCCGGCCTGCGGCTGCGGAAACTTCATCATCGTGGCCTACCGCGAACTCCGTGCCATAGAGCTGCAGGTCATGGAAGCCCTTTACGATCTGCGCGACAAGCACCAGCTCTCGCTCGATGCCAAAGCCGACCTCAAGGTCACCCTCGACCACTTCTACGGCATCGAGATCGACGAATGGCCGGCACGTATCGCCGAGACCGCCATGTTCATGATGGACCGCCAGTGCGATCTCAAGCTTCGGGAACGGTTCGGGGAGGCACCGGAGCGTCTCCCCATCCAGCGGGAAGCCACGATCGTGGTCGGCAACGCACTGCGCTTGGACTGGACGAAGGTGGTGTCTCCGTCGGAAACCGTTGTCGTGGCGGGGAACCCGCCATTTCTCGGAATCTCCGGCCGGTCCGCAGCTCAAACTTCGGATCTCCAGACCGTGTGGGGTTCTGGCTACCACGGGAGTCTCGACTACGTCACGGGCTGGTACGCCCGCTCCATCGGATACTTTGGCGTGCATGCGGGTCGGTTCGCCTTCGTGTCCACAAATTCGATCTCGCAAGGTGAGCCAGTCGGACCGCTGTTCCGGCCGATCCTGGATGCAGGTTGGCGGATCAGGTTCGCCCATCGGACCTTTCCTTGGACCTCTGACGCGAGCGGGAAGGCCGCCGTCCACTGCGTCATCATCGGCTTTGACCGGGGCGGCCCGCGGCCGCGCCTGTTCGACTACCCAAGTCCGGGCAAGCCTCCAATCGAGCTCGCCGTGACGGGGTCAATCAACGCCTACCTGACCATGGGACCTCCGGTGATCGTCGACCCCTCGACGCACCCACTGAACCTCCAAGTCGGGAAGGTGGCCTACGGAAACAAGCCTACGGATGGCGGATGGCTCATCGTGGGACCCGACGAACGACCTGCTGTCGAATCCGACCCCATCGCCCGACGGTATCTCCGACGCTACGTTGGGGCACGGGAGCTGTTACACGGAGGCGACCGCTACTGTCTATGGCTCGTCGACGCGTCGCCCACCGAGCTCGCGAACAGCCCGGTGTTGCGAGAGCGGGTCGCCAGCGTTCGTGCCTTCCGTCTGGAGAGTGACGCCGCCAGTACGCGTCAAGCCGCCGGCACCGCTCACCTCTTCAGGCAGATCGCGCAGCCGAGGTCGGCCTACCTCTGCATCCCTCGACACGTGAGTGAGACACGCCCATACTTCTTGGCGGACCATTTCGAGGCCGACGTCATCACCAGCGACGCCAACTTCCTTGCGCCCGATTCCGACGGCCTTGTGTTCGCGCTGATCTCCTCTTCGATGTTCATCGCCTGGCAGCGGGCAGTGGGAGGGCGCATCAAGTCCGATCTCCGTTTCAACAAGTTGCTGACCTGGAACACTTTCCCCGTGCCGGCACTCAGTGACGAGCAGCATGCCTCGATCGCTGACGCTGGTCAGGTCGTACTGAGCGCGCGGGCTCACCACCGTGCAACCTCCTTGGCTGCCATGTACGCGCCAGGAAACATGGGTGAAGCCCTGACGGCCGCGCACCAACGCTTGGACTCAAGGGTGGATGCGGCCTTCAAGGTCTCCCCAGAGGCAACCCAACTGGAGCGCCAGTCACACCTCTTCGAGGCCTACGCACGGGCCACATCAGGGCTGCTCGGTGGTGCAGGCTCCGGCAGGCAAAGTCGTGGTCGACGCAAGTAGCCGCCTGCCTGTCCGCGTGGTCGAGTTGGCCACGACGATGTTCGCACGCGAGACGGGATTCAGCGGACCCGACCTCCATCGGCTCTTCGCGGAGTACACGGAGGGCCTCGGCGAGTACACCGGCTGGGGTGGTGGCTCGGAGTCCCGATGGCAGATCTTCCAGAGGGGCCTGAAGCTGCTGTCTCGCGGACAACAGGTGCGCTTTCTTCTCGAACTGTGCGAGTACGACGGCTACATCAAGCATGGTCGCCCGTCCGAAGAGGACATCGCCAAGCTGCGGGCCCTGTTGCTGGGCCAGAGCGCCCCAGGGTCGGATGTTGCCGCAGAGCGCTTGGCAACTTTGACCGACTGGAAGTCCGTTCAGGACACGTGGCGGCAGGCCCTCGACAAGATTCATTCGGACCCCGAGGGCGCGATCACAGCGACGCGAACCCTGCTGGAGAGCACCTGCAAGCACATCTGCGACGAACGAAACGTGGCTTACGAGAACAGTTGGGACCTCAGCCGTCTCTACAAGGCTGCTGCAGGGGCCATGAACATCGCCCCGGACCAGCACAGTGAACAGGTGTTTAAACAGATCTTGTCCGGAGTCACGACCGTTGTCACTGGCTTGGGCGCGCTGCGGAACAGCCTGAGCGACGCCCATGGCCGCGGCAAGAGCGCAGTGCGGCCGGCACCTCGCCACGCCAAGTTGGCCGTCAACGCGGGGTTCGCCATAGCTGGCTTCCTCATCGACACACACGTCGAGCGCCCACCCGAAGCCGAGATTCCTGGGGCAAGCTGACCCTTGCCCCAGGACGGAAGGCCATAACGTCCGAAGCGGACACGCCCGAGGTGCATATCCTCGGGCAATTCTTAGAATCAACTGCCGTTCTTACAAGATTGAGCGCATCTCGACACTGCCGCCGCCTCCTAGAAAGAGGAGGGGGCTCATGTCGAGATGCAGCGAATACTGCAGGGGCACGTGCGTTCTACTTGGTACAGATCGGCCTATCCGGTGAGGTCGTGCATGATCGAACCCGACCGCTGGACCGCCCCGCACTCTCTTTGGCAAATCGGGCCTCCCGGGCTGTTGCGGACGGACATCGCGTGGATGACCATTTCGTGGCCCTCGCCTCGAGTCCGGCACGGACTCACGGGTCGAGCCGATAGCCCAGACCGGGTTCGGTGATCAGGTGTCGAGGTCGCCCGGGGGCGGGCTCGAGTTTGCGGCGGATTTGGTTGGCGAAGACGCGAAGGTAGTTGGATTCGCGACCGTAGCCAGGCCCCCAGACCGCTTTGAGGAGCGCCTCGTGCGGAACCAGCCGGCCCGGCTGCCGTGCCAGCGTCGTGAGGATCCGCCATTCGGTCGGGGTGAGATGCACATGCTTGTCACCGTCGGTCAGACGGGCGCTCATGGTCGTGAAGTCCAACCTGAAGGCGTCGCACGTGAACGCCGGCGCAGGGCCGACCGCATCCCCGGTGCCACGGCGCAGGGCAACTCGCACACGGGCCATGAGCTCGTCGGCGCCAAAAGGTTTGGTGACGTAGTCGTCCGCCCCCTCGTCGAGCGCCTCGACCTTGTCGTCGGACTGCTGACGAGCGGACAGGACGATGACCGGAACTTTGCTCCTTCGACGCAGTCGGCGAAGGACCTCCACCCCGTCGATGTCGGGCAACCCCAGGTCCAGAATGACCAGATCGGGGGTCTCCTCGTCGGCCGCCGCCAGAGCGTCCCGTCCTGACCCCACCGTCTCCACCTCGTAGCCGCGCGCCCGAAGGTTGATTCGCAGGGTGCGCTGGATGGCCGGGTCGTCCTCGACGACGAGGATCCGATCGGTCATGGTCGCTCCCCCGAACCGGATGGCGCCTCGGCAGGGGACCGACTCGGCAGGGTGACGACCATGGTCAGCCCACCTCCAGGCGTGTCCTCCGCATCGACCGTGCCGCCCATCGCGTCGGTCAACCCGCGAGCGACGGCCAGACCCAACCCGACACCGTCGCCTGCGGGTGAGTCGCCGAGCCGTTGGAAGGGCTGGAACATCTGCTCCCGCTTGCCTTCGTCCAGCCCCGGTCCTGAGTCGACGACCCGGATCTCGACGGTGTCGCCGAGCCCACTGGTCGTGATCCGGACCGGCGCGCCCGGGGGTGAGTGACGCAGGGCATTCTCAAGGAGGTTTCCCAGAACTCGCTCGAGGAGCCCTGCGTCGGCGTGGAGCCAGCGCGCGGTGGGCGAGATCTCCCAGAGCACCAGCCTCGGGTCGGTCAGGGTGGCTGCCGTGTGGGGGATGGCGTCGGCGAGGTCGATGGTTCGGGGCCGCGCGACGAGTGCACCGACCTGCAGGCGGGACATGTCGAGCAGGTTGCCGACGAGGGCGTCGAGGCGGTCGGCGGACTCCTCGATGATGCTCTCCAACTCGGCCTCGTCGTCAGCCGAGAAGTCCACTTCATCGCTGCGCAAGCTGCCGATGGCCGCCTTGATCGAGGCCAAGGGCGTGCGCAGATCATGAGAGACGGCCGAAAGCAGGGCGGTCCGGGCGCGGTTGTCGCGGGCCAGCGATTCGGCGTCCCCGGCCGAGCGTTGCAGGGCTCGGCGATGCAGGATGGCGGCGGCATGGGCGGCGTACGCGGCAAGCAGCCTCTGGCGGTCGGCCGCAGGTGGCGGCCCGAGGAGGACCAGATCGTGGTCGTCGTTGACCTTCTCGATTGTGGGTGCTGCAGAGGCCGTGTCCGAGGCGTACGACTCGGTCGCGTCGACGACCTCAGGCTCGCGATGCTCCTTGGTCGACCGGCGGATGATGGCCGCCGAGGACGCACCGAACATGTCGACCGCCCGACGGAGGAGCACCGCCATCTGATCCGTGGACCCAAGCAGGGTGTGGGTGAGCTCGGCCAGGGCTGCGGACTCTTGTTGCGCCTCGATCGCCGCGTCGGCCCGACGTGCGCTGCGATGCACCACGGTGGAAACAATGGCCGCGATCGCGACGAAGACGAAGAGCGCCACGACGTGTTCGGGGTCGCCGATGGTGAGGGTCTGTAGGGGCGGGGTGAAGAACCAGTTGATCAGCAAGGAGGCCACCACGGCCGAGGCGATGGCTGGCCACATTCCGCCGACCACGGCCACACCCACGACCGCCAACAGGTAGACGAGCACGATGAGGGGGAGGCCCACGTCGTACGGGCTGAAACTCAGCACAGCGCTCAGCAGGGCTGGCAGCACCAGGGCGAGCACTGCTCCCAGCCGGACGCGGTCAGCCGAGAGAGCACCGACAGGCCGGGGGGCGGTACCTCGGCCGGTGCGAGGTTGCGTCACGACGAGGACATCGATGCTGCCGCTTTCGGCAATGACCGATTCGCCGATGCTTGCTCTGATGGCACGGCGCCATGGGGGCCGGCGGCTGGCACCGATGACGATCTGGGTGGCATTCAGACCGCGCGCAAAGTCCAGAATGGCCGGTGCAGCAGCCTCGCCGGTCACGGTGTGGAACGTACCCCCGAGTTCCTCTGTGAGCGTCCGCAGCTCGGCGACCTCGGGCAGCGAGGGACCGGCGAGCCCGTCCTGTCGAGCGACATAGACCGCGTGCAACTCGCCTCCGGCGCCGCGGGTGGCGATCCGCGCGCCGCGCCGCAGCAGGCCGGCGCTCTCTGGCCCTCCCGAGATCCCGACGACCACGCGTTCACGCGTCGGCCACGTGCCAGTGATGCCGTGGCCCTCCCGGTATTCCTCGACCGCTTCTTCGACTCGATCGGCCAACCACAGGAGAGCGAGTTCGCGGAGCGCGCCGAGGTTGCCGACGCGGAAGTAGTTGGACAGCGCCGCATCGATCTTCTCGGCCTTGTAGATGTTGCCGTGGGCCATCCGTCGACGCAGTGACTCCGGTGACATGTCGACGAGCTCGATCTGGTCGGCCGAGCGCACCACCTGATCGGGCACGGTCTCCTGCTGGACGATGCCTGTGATCGCGGTGACCGCGTCGTTGAGCGACTCCAGATGCTGGATGTTGACCGTCGAGATGACGTCGATACCTGTATCGAGGAGCTCCTCGATGTCCTGCCATCGCTTCTCGTGGCGTGAGCCCGGTGCGTTGGTGTGGGCGAGTTCGTCGACGAGCGCGACCTTTGGCGCTCGGGCGAGGACGGCGTCGAGGTCCATCTCCTCGAAGGTGGCCCCCCGGTAGACCACGGTCCGACGGGGGATGACCTCAAGCCCTTCGAGCATGCTCATGGTGTGAGGCCGGCCATGGGTCTCGCACAGCGCGACGACGACGTCGGTGCCGCGCTTGGCGCGGCGCACTCCCTCGGAGAGCATGGCGACGGTCTTGCCGACACCGGGTGCAGCGCCCAGGTAGATCCTCAGCCGACCGCGACCCATGACGCCATTCTCACCGATCGAGGCGCGCGGCCAGGGCGGCGTTGAGTTCGGTCACGTTGACCGTGGCGTTCCCGATGAAACCGAGAGCGGGGTATGCCGTGTGCTCACCCACCATCGTCTCCAGGTCGGCCATGGGCAGGGCGGTCGCCGCCGCTATCCGTGGAAGCTGCCACGCGGCATACGCCGGACTGATGTGCGGGTCGAGTCCGGAGGAGGAGGCGGTGAGTGCGTCGGCTGGGATCGGCCCGGTCGCGTTCGGGTTGGCAGCGCGAAGGGTTGCCTCGCGTTCGGACACGGCTGCCGCCAGCCGGACGTCGCCCGGGCCCAGGTTGCTGCCGCCGCTCGTGGCGCCGGAGGCATCGGAGGCCGAGGGACGGCCTTGGAACAGGCGCGGATCGGTGACCGCCTGCCCGAGCAGTGCCGAGCCGACGACCTTTCCCTGCACGGAGATCAGGGATCCGTCGGCACGGCCCGGCGCGAGTCTCCCGATGGCGAGCACGACGGCCGGGTAGCCGATGCCAAGGATCACGGTGAGGACAAGGAGCAGCTTCGCGGCGGCGATGGTGGGGCGCAGGAGGGACATGTCAGGCCATTCCGGGGAGCAGGGAGACGAGGAGGTCGATGACCTTGATCCCGACGAAGGGAGCGATCAGGCCGCCAAGCCCGTAGACGAGCAGGTTGCGACGCAACATCGCGGTGGCGCTCAGCGGCCTGTAGGCAACGCCCCTGAGCGACAACGGAATCAGGGCGACGATGATGAGCGCGTTGAAGATGACGGCCGCGAGCATGGCCGACTTCGGACTGGACAGACCCATGACGTTGAGCGCGGCCAGGCCCGGGAAGATGCCGACAAACATCGCCGGGATGATCGCGAAGTACTTCGCGACGTCGTTGGCGATCGAGAAGGTCGTCAGCGCCCCACGGGTGATGAGCAGCTGCTTGCCGATGCCCACGATGTCGATGAGCTTCGTCGGGTCGGAGTCGAGATCGACCATGTTTCCGGCCTCCTTGGCCGCGGACGTGCCGGTGTTCATCGCGACCCCGACGTCGGCCTGGGCCAGCGCGGGCGCGTCGTTGGTGCCGTCGCCAGCCATGGCGACGAGGCGACCGCCCTGCTGCTCCGCTTTGATGAGACGCATCTTGTCTTCGGGGGTGGCTTCGGCCAAGTAGTCGTCGACTCCGGCCTCGGCGGCGATGGAGGCTGCGGTCAACGGGTTGTCGCCGGTGATCATCACCGTGCGAATTCCCATCTCCCGCAGCTGATCGAAGCGTTCGCGCATCCCGGGCTTCACCACATCCTTGAGGAAGATCACCCCCAACTGGCGCGGCGGCATACCCACGTCTTGCACGGCGACCACGAGCGGCGTGCCACCGGCCCGGCTCACGGTGTCGACGGCCTCGTCGACGTCGTGGGCCATGTGTCCCGCCTCGGCGTGCACCCATGCCGCCACGGCCGAGCCGGCACCCTTGCGCACCCGCGAGCCATCGGGCAAGTCGACCCCCGACATGCGGGTCTGGGCCGTGAAGGGCACGAATTCGGCTCCGGTGCGCAGCAACTCGGGGGTCGAGGTGATGTCGGCGGTGAAACCTTGCGCCAGCGCGTAGTCGACGATGGAGCGCCCCTCGGGGGTCTCGTCGGCGAGGGAGGAGAGGTATGCCGCGCGCAACAGTTCGGTGCGATCGACACCGGCCACCGGGAGGACGTCGGCCGCCTGACGGTTGCCGAATGTGATCGTGCCGGTCTTGTCGAGCAGCAGGGTCGAGACGTCGCCAGCGGCCTCGACGGCTCGTCCGGACATGGCCAGGACGTTGCGTTGCACCAGCCGGTCCATCCCGGCGATGCCGATGGCCGAGAGCAGTGCCCCGATGGTCGTGGGGATGAGGCAGACAAGCAGCGCGACGAGGACCACGAGGTGGAGCCGGTCGCCGGAGTAGATCGCCATTGGCTGCAACGCCATGACGGCGAGCAGGAAGATGATCGTCAGCACGGTGAGCAGGATCGAGAGGGCGACCTCGTTGGGCGTCTTCTGCCGGGCCGCACCCTCGACGAGGGCGATCATTTTGTCGATGAAGCTCTCGCCCGGCTTGCTCGTGATCTGCACGACGATCCGGTCCGAGAGCACGGTCGTCCCGCCCGTCACGGCGCTGCGGTCGCCACCGGACTCGCGGATCACGGGCGCGGATTCGCCGGTGATGGCGGACTCGTCGACGGTGGCCACCCCCTCGACGACATCGCCGTCGCCGGGGATGACCTGCCCGGCCTCGACGACGACGCGGTCGCCGACCTTGAGGTCCTGCCCCGAGATCTGCTCCTCGGAGCCGTCAGCGAGCAGTCGTCGCGCAGCCGTGTCCACGCGGGTCTGCCGCAGGGACGCGGCCTGGGCCTTGCCGCGCCCCTCGGCGATCGCCTCGGCGAGGTTGGCGAAGATCAGGGTCGCCCAGAGCCAGAGCGTGATCAAAACAGAGAAGACGCTCGAGTCGAGGACGGAGAGGACGGTCGTCAGGACCGATCCCACCCACACGACGAAGATGACCGGCTGACGGACCAGGTGGCGCGGGTCGAGCTTGACGAGGGCCTGCGGGAGGTTCTCCCAGGCCGTGGTGCCCAACGACTTCCGCGGCGCGGCCGGGTGGATGTGCTTGTCAGGGACGTGGTCGGTCAAGGCAGTCATGAGAGGGCCTCCGCGAGGGGCCCGAGGGCCAAGGACGGGAAGAAGGTCAGGCCGGCCAGCAAGAGCACGATCCCGACGAGGAGCACCCCGAAGATGGGCGTGTGCGTGGGCATGGTGCCCGCGGTGACCGGTCGGCGGAGTTGACTGGCCAGGGCGCCGGCCAGGGCCAGGGTGAGGACGATGATCCCGAATCGGGCGAGGAACATCACCGCGCCGAGCGACAGGTTGAGCCACGGCTGGTCGGCGGATAGCCCCGCGAAGGCGGAGCCGTTGTTGTTGCCTGCCGAGGAGAAGGCGTAGAGCATCTCGCTCAGCCCGTGCGGGCCGTCCGCGAGCATCGCCGCTCGGGCGCTGGGTAGTAGGAGGGAGATCGCGGTCCCGGTGAGGACGAGGGTCGGCATGATGATGGAGGCCAACGCGGCATACGTGATCTCCTTGCGGCCCACGGTCTTGCCGAGCAACTCCGGGGTCCGGCCCACCATGAGCCCGGCGATGAAGACCGTGATGATCGCCAGCACGAGCATCCCGTAGAGCCCGGTTCCGACACCTCCGGGCGAGACCTCTCCCAGCATCATGTTGAGCATGAGCATGCCTCCGCCGAGCGGGCTGTAGCTCTCGTGCATCGAGTTGACCGCGCCCGTCGAGGTCGCCGTCGTGGCCGTGCCGAAGAGGGCTGACCAGGCGATTCCGAAGCGTTCTTCCTTTCCTTCCATCGACCCGGTAGCCAGTGTCGAGGCGGCAGTCTCGGACCACGTGGTCAGCAGCGCTGCACCGGCGAAGAGGACGGCCATCACCGCTGCGACGAGTCGGCCTTGACGACGGTCGCCGACCATGAGTCCGTAGGTGCGGGTCAAGGCGAAGGGGATGAGCAGGACGAGGACGATCTCGAGCAGGTTGGTCCAGGCGTTGGGGTTCTCGAAGGGGTGGGCCGAGTTGGCGTTGAAGAATCCGCCACCGTTGGTGCCCAGCATCTTGATCGCCTCTTGGGAGGCAACCGGCCCGCCCGGGATGGTCTGGGGGCCGCCGGTGAGGGTCTGGACGACGGAGGGAGCGTTGAGGTTTTGGATCACTCCGCCGAGGATCAGCAGGAGGGCGGCCACCGTGGCGATCGGGAGCAGGACCCGCACGCTGCCGCGGGTCAGGTCGACCCAGAAGTTGCCGACGCGGTCGGCGCCGGCCCGCGCGAGACCTCGCACCAGGGCGATGGCGACGGCGAGGCCGGTCGCGGCGGAGACGAAGTTCTGGACCGTCAGGCCCAGCATCTGGACGGTGTGACCGGCACCGGCCTCACCGGCATACGACTGCCAGTTCGTGTTCGTCGTGAAGCTGATGGCGGTGTTGAGCGCGCCGTGCCAGGTCTGGGAGCGGCCGAAGGACCACGGGAGCCAGCCCTGGACGAGGATGAGGAGCCAGAGGGCGACCACCGAGACAACCCCGAAGGCGACGACGGAGATCGCGTAGACACTCCAGCGTTGCTCGGTGTTGGGGTCGACGCCGACGATGCGGTAGATCGCGCGCTCGACCCGCCAGTGCCGCTCGTCGGTGAAGACGCGGTGGAGCCAGGTGGCCAAGGGGTACCCGAGGACCGCGACGATCACACCCACGGTCGCCAGTGCGAGGACGGTTTGAAGGAGGGGGCTCATCGGTCAGAACCGTTCCGGGCAGAGCAGGGCATAGAACAGGTAGCCGAGAAGGGCCAGGCCGATGACTGCGGCCACGAGGTCTTCGATCACCTCACCATGCAACCTCGCGGCGCCTGCCCGCGCGTCGGAGGTGACGAGTCCATGACGGATCTTGACGCAATCCTGACGACCCCGGCGCAGCCAACCGGCGCGGGCCGGTTTGCCTACGTCAGGCTGGGATTACGAGTGGAACGGCGCTTCATCGTCGATGGGGACCAACTGACAGCCCACTGTCCTCCGGGAAGTGATCTCGGCGCCGGATTGGCACATAACGTGACGTCCAGTCCGACGCCCCTGTCATAACGCGACGTTTATGTTTCATGCAAACCGCGTTTGTGAAATCTTCGCTGCATCTCGACACATCTCGACATCACTGTCGAGATGCAGCCAAGACTGCGCGAGGGTGCGCGGGGCACTCTGCACACGCGGCTGCCCGGGAGAGGTCGTGCAAGGATGCCTGTGTTGGCATGTGGGCAAGCCGCGCAGGGCGACCCGGGTTCGGGCTGCAGTCAGGCGCGGAGGCGCACGCGGGTCGGCAAGCGAAGTTCCTGCCGCAAGATCTGGTGCAAATCAGCGGTCGCGAGTTCGCGGTCTTCGAGCGTGGCCGCGAGGGCATAGCTCTGTTGCTCATAGTTTGCGTCACCCCGAGCCCAGGTCTGAGCCTTGTGAGTGACGGCGATGTGGAAGGTCTCATTGTCGTTCACGAACGAGTTGTGCCCGACCCAAGCGCGGAGCTGCAGTGTGCTGTGCGTGAACGTGTTCACGCCTGGTCGGAGGTTCAGTCTTCGGCGGTCGTTGATCAGATCGTTCGGATCGTCGGGGTCTTGTCGCTGCAGAATCTCGGCAAGCTCATCAGGATCGATGTCCCGGTACACGTTGAACTTCATGGTCCCGGCGAGATACTCCCGCCGCTGGCGCCGAACAGGTGGGTCGAATGCAAGGGCAACGCTGATAACGCGATCGCGCCGACTCCCTTGCCGAAAGGCCTCGGGGATCGGCATCGGGTGGATCTGAACCGTGTCGACTGGCATAGCGCCGTCGTAGGTCATCGTCACTCGTCTGGCATCGCTTGATGTCGCTCTGTGGACGTCCGGCAGGCCCAATCCGTATACGCGGTTTCGGCGATGCAGTTCGGACAGGCTGGCCGCCGGAGGGGTCTGTGCCGAGCCCGCTGCGAGCAGGGCCCTGACCAAGTTGCCTGAGGCGTCAGGGTAGGAGTAGGCGATATCGGCCGCCACCCTGGCCACCGCTGGGGCGGCATAGCTGGTCCCATTCACCGTCGCGAAAATCTGGCCACCGGACCCTCTCGTCGACGTGCTGATGAGCGAGGCGCCCAAGTCGTTCTGCACGATGGTTCCGGTGTCGGACACGACGAGGTTGCCACCGTAATGCGTAACGTCCGGCTTGTTGGCTCGTTTCGAGTTGGTCCCTAGGCCAGGCCCAGTCCTGCTAAAAGGTGCAGCCTCGTCGGCATCGGCAGCTGCCTGCCAGCCAAAACGTCCATGAAGTTCAGCCGGTGCCCCACTAAGAGCGAGCGCTCCGACGGTCACAGCCAAGGCAGCTGGACCCGGCTCCGACAAACGATGCTCGGGCGCGAAAAAGAACTCCGGCTTGTCGTCGATTACATGGTGCCCGCTTGGAGTTCGGGCCGAAAGGTCGGCAGGAGCATTCCCAGTGGGAAGAACCACGACGATGCCCAGCTCACGAATCAGATCGTCAATCGTCTCGGTGAGTGGACCGAGATGGAGGTCGTTGAACGGCTCTGAGTAGCCGACGGAGAGGTTGAAGATCCTCACCCCATGAGTGCCGTGGAGGTGACGGATGGCGCCTTCGACCAGATCGTGGGGAGCTGCGTAAGTCGCGAACCGCGGCGCGCGGTCTGGACGCGAGGGATCCGGTTCAAGGATGCGAACGACCCGGACACTCCCGACAGCCGAGATCGGCAGCGCATCCCGAAGCTCTTCATGCAGGCCGGGGAGGAGAACTCGCCCGACCACTTCCGTGCCATGAGTGCCGCGCTGCTGCCACTGGTAGGCAGGGGGCGCTAGAGACTCGTCCGACACAACCAGTCCACTCAGCAGCGGGTGCGCTGACTCGGGGGAGTCGTCGAGTACCCCGACCACCTCGCTGACTACCTCCGACCGAGAGGTTGTTGAGATGTCGAGGTTCCTCCAGTCGCGGAAGTCCATGAACGGGACCGGAGGTGTACGCACCAACTCGACTACCGAGGTGTTCAAGAGGTCATCGAGCCCAGTGGAAGAGACACTTACCCTCAGATAGCTGCGTCTCGCCGACACAGATCGAAGCAGGACCCGGCCGGCATTCTGAGCCAAGATCTGCTCAACGCTGCGGGTACGCCGTTCAGCTTCGCTATACGTTCCACTGGGCCAGATGATGACGTCGAGCGTGTGCTGGCTCAGGCGTCCGTCGAGGTCGGCGATGCCGGGTCCGGAGCGGTCGGCGGGGCCGTAAGGTTCGATGTCGTCGATCTGGTTGAAGAAGGTCCGCATCTCTCCTGTGCGGACGTACCGCTCGATTGCCTGCTCCAGCGAAGAGCCCTGATCGCTCGCGAGCACAAAGTAGGTGTAGTCGACTGTCTCACCCAGAACCTGCAGTCCGCGTCCCTCAAACGAAGAATCCTCTGGTCGTGCACCCGCCTTGATCTTGAAGACGAGGTCAGGGTCCACGCCAGCGTTCAACTGGCGCGGCGCGCGGGCAGTCTGCAGTTGCTGACGTAGGTGCGCACCGTGCTGGCCACGCTGACGGTTCGGCGAACCGCCCCCTGCGGGACTTGAACGTCGCGACTGCAGCGGACGAGGGTTCGGCAGCAAGAGGTGTTCGGGCATCGCGTCACCAGGGCCGCGCGGTTATGCCTGGCATCGCCCGATCCACGTCCTGGGCCATCACGACGGCTGAATTTCGCAAGAGCGCATTCCGCCGGGCATCGATAACTAGCTTCTCCGCCGCCGCGTGCGGTCGACCCTTCAATGCGCTGGCATATCGGTTGATCTCAAGGCCCGAGTGCGCGACCCCCTTCAGGCGCAACCTGAGGACCTGCCGGATTTGGTGCACCGTCGGCAGCCCGAAGGTGAGCACCTCATCGAAACGCCGCCATAGCGCCTCGTCGAGCAGTGCTGGGTGGTTCGTGGCGGCAAGCAGCAAGCTTGGGCCACGGTAACGATCCGTCATTTGGAGGAAAGCACTGACGACTCGCTTCATCTCGCCGTGCTCTGACGCGTCGTCGCGCGACCGGCCCAACGCATCGAACTCATCGAACAGGACCACAAATGGCGCTTGGTCGGCATACTCGAAAATTCGGCGGAGATTGCTCGAAGTCTCCCCCAAGTACGAGGAGACGACCGCATCCAGCCTGACCATCAGAAGCGGTCGCCCCAACTCGACTGCGATGGCCTCCGCCGCTGTTGTCTTGCCACATCCGGGCGGTCCCTGAAGGAGAAGGCGCTGGCGTCGCGGCAGGCCGGCAGCATCCAAGGCTGGCCACTGGCGGACTTCTTCGACGACGTTCTCCAAAACCAAAGAGACGGCATCTTGCAGGACGAGGTCTTCCAAGAGGTGCTCCGGCTCGCGAACCTCCCCTAGGTCCCACTCGCCTTCCCGGTCCTTCGGGGGTGCGGGGACCACGATCGTCGAGCCGGGATCGAGCGAGCCACCGCCGGCAACGAGGAGCTTCTGCAGGTCACGGGCAAGCGCGTTGTGGTGCTTGGCCTGCTCTTCCTCAATAATCTCCATCGCGGCACGACGGAAGGCCAACTCGTCTCGCGCATGGAACGCGCGGAAGATCTCCTTCAACTGTCGGCCGGCCACGCTCCCATCCTAGAGATGGGGTCAGACTGGGCAGGGACCTCGTAGTGGTGGTGTGTTGAACGTCGATGGCTCGGTCGATACTGGCATTTCCGCTTGGCGCGAGGACGCGCTTGTCCGCAGGCTCGGTGGGGATGGCGGTGAGGTCGTGCAGGCACTGCTTCGTGGGGCCGGCGCCGAGTGATTTCCCGCACACGGTGGCGGCGCGGACCCGGCGGAGGTGGAGTTCGAGGGCACGCTCCGACGCGGGCGTGCAGCCGGCCTTTGATGCGGTCTTCCAGGACACCGCGGCTCCACCCGTCGGCGACCGCCCGGGCGGCGTATCAGACACGCACGTCGGGGTCGTCGATGCGGTCGAGCAGGACCATGATGTGGCGCCACGGCAATTGCGCAGCAGCTGCTGCGCAATTGGGGTCCGGCGACTCTCGGGCGACGGTGTGCATGGACTGCAGTCTCGATCTAGAACTCAGCGATCCGAGGTCGGTCCTCCATGCGTCGATGGGTCCCTTGGGTGTCGGGATCGCACTCGGATGAACACCTCACGCATTGGATCGTCCTCGGTCCTACGAGGTTAGCCCCGAGCTATGCCTGCGGCATCAGAACTCCGGCATCCTCGATGCCAAGGGGGCGCCCGCTTGGTCGCTGGCAAGAGCATGTGGGCCGTTAAGGCCAGATAGAGAAGGCCTCGGCGAGTCAGTGGTAGCCGTGGGGGCTCCAGCCCTTCATGTGCGGCTGGAGTTCGTCGGGGGTTGCTTGGATCTTGCTGATGATGTTGAGGTCGCCGTTGAGCGGGTCGACGCGGTCGGCATGCTCGCGAAGCCACTTGGCCCATTCCCCGGCAGCGACTGCTGCCTCCCCGTCGAGTTGGCCGGCTCGCAAGTCGACCTCGTTGGCGTAGTCGCGGAGCCAGGTCGCCGTCTGCCGGTCCTTGAGTTGGGTGACGGCTTGTTTGGCGTTGCGTTCGTACCGGACCTTCTCGACCGCGGCTGCACGGATTTCTTCGCCGCGTTCCTGGCGGATCTTCTGGCGACGCTCCCGTTCCTGCCATTCCCACTTCTCCTCGGCGACACGCAGCTCGAGCTTGCGGATGAGGACAGCGAGTTGGTCTTCCAGTGGCGCCCCGGGCTCGTCGCTGAGCCGGACCAGATCAGTCGCACCCCAGCCCGTCGTGACCGTCACGGTCAATCGGCCAGAAGGCTCGAAGGCCTTGTTGGCGACGGTCTTGGAGGTGTGGCCGCGGTAGTAGTCCCATTCCTGGACGTACGGTGTCGGCGATCGCCGCCGGTTTTGAGCATCGGTTTCGCGGATCGCGACCTCGTAGGTGGTTGGTCCGATGCGGAACTCCAGATCCGTGGCCGAGTGGATGTCGTTCCCGCCGAACGAGCGACTCACCTTGTCGGCGACCTTCCAACCCACAATGTCGCAGCCGTCAACGATTCCTTGGAGGAATCGACCAGCCCTGGGGATGCTGCCTCTCGAGACGTTGGCGCGCCGCTCGAGGAAACGAGTGACCGCCGGATGCTTGGTCTTCGGCATCCGCCCGGGTGCCTTCAGGGCGCGGACTGGGATGCGCTGCTCGTAGTCGGGTCGCAGGTAGAGAGTGAATCCGAGGTCGGGGTCCATGCGCGTGTGCTCGTGGGTGAGCTTCTCGCCGTCGGGGAGTGTCCCGAGGCGGTGCGCTTCGCGTTCGATCCGGACAAGTTCGTTCTCGGTGTAGTCGTGGGCGACGTCGACGCGGCCCGTACTGAGGATTCGATCCATGAGGTCGGCGGCTCGTTGCTGCGCGAGGGTGGCCTCGCGGGCTTGGCGTTCCTTCTCGGCTGCCTCGGCGGCTTCGCGTGCGGCCTTCTCCCGCAGTCGCCTGGCCCCTTGGTCGACGCGTCGTTGTCCGTCTGGGGTGATCGTGGCGGCCCAACCTGACCGATTGCCGGTCAGCCGAATGAGTCCGCGGTCCCGCAACGCAAGCAGGGTGCGGCGATTCGCGACGTCAGCACTGCGTCCTGCCTCGGCGGAGTTCGCGATCGCCGTGAGGATCGCGAACTGAGCCGGTGTCAGGTGGCTGTTGGGCGACTTGCCCGAGCGGGCAGGCGGGACGGCATTCACCGGCTGAGTCGTGGTTCGAGCCTTCTTCGTCTTGGGTACTCGGGACGAGTTGGTCGCCAAGGCTTCGAGGACCTCGACGGGGTAGGCATCGTTGGCTGCGTAGTAGCGGCCAGCCTCAGTAAGCGTCGCTGTCCAGACCCCCTTGCGGCGGGTGACGGTGGCCAGCCCGCGGTTGGCCAAGGCGCGGGCGGAAGTCTTGTACTCCTCGCGCGGCGGGTGAGTGCTGCCCCCGCCGGCGAGCCATTGAAGGACTTCGCGCTGCACGGCATTCAGGTCCCTGTTCATGTCCGGTCCAAGGTCATGTCGTCAGGATCCCCATCGCTACCGACAGGGGCAAGGTGAGCCCTGGCGTCAACGGGCAGACTGCGGTTGGCCTCAGCGGGGGCCACGCCCACCCCTGAGCCTTGGCACGGTCAACGCCTTCGTCCCAACACTGTTGGGACAATTGCCTTTGATTAGGTTCGATGCGAATCCCAATCACCGCCGCCAATCCTGGAAAGGCGGGCCCGGTCGCCCTCGGACAGGCCGCGGCTGAACTTTCGGAACCCAGCCCGATCCGCCGACGTCGGTGGGTGCGCCCATGCGGGGGTGGCGCTGAGGTGTCCATGGGCGAGTTGCGTCCACACCCACGCCACGGCATACGGTCGCGACGACGCGCGGGTCCCCGGTCGTTCGGCAGCGAAGGCCTTGAACCACGTGTCATCGCAGCCAGCCCGAAGGTCGCGCTCACATTGTCGCCAGTCGACGTGGGGTAGGTCGGCGGCGACCGACCGCAGCCGGGCCTCGAGGACGGGGATGGGTAGCAGGAGGCTGGCGCTGCATGCGCGAGCCGTGCGGACGGCCAGGTCTTCGGGGAGCCCGAGGAGGTGACCGGTGGCGCTCCAGGTGCTCGCGCGTGGGTCGGTCCGGGCCAGGCACATCGTGGTGAAGAGCCGGACGGTGGCCGGTCCTGAGTCGAAGGCGTCCGCCAGATGGCGCTCAAACAGCTCGGTGGGCAGCATCTGTGGGATGTGGCGAAGCGGAGCGAGGCGTTCGGTGTGATCGAGCAGCGTGGACAGGCGGCGGTGCGGGGCTCGCGCCGCGAGGACCAGCCGAGTGAGGGTTGGTGTCATGACGGTGTGGTCGGCCAGCCAGCCCAAGGGCCCGTCCGGGGTCGTGGGGGTGAGTTCGGTCCAGGTGGCCAGCGCGGCTGTCGCGTCGTCCAGGTCGGCAGCGGCGAGTATGCCGTCGGCGGCCGCCAACGCTGCCGATCGGACGCCCGGGTCGTCCGGCGGGCGCAGACCCCACCGGGGGCCGCGCGCACGAGTGCGCGTGACCGCGTCACTCGTCAAGCCGGTCACCCATGAGGCGAGCCGTTCGGCCCCGGTTTGTCCGGCCAGATGGAGAAGGAGGGTGGCCAGGTGTCGCAGGTCGTGCAGGTAGGAGGCGGCTGACACCGGCTCTCCCAGAACGATCATCTGCGCGCCGTTGAGCGCTGCGTCGATGCGCGCCTGCGTGGCCAGTACGTCATCCGTGGCTGGGACTGCACGGATGTCGGTGAGCTCTTGGCGGCACTTTTTGGCCGGTCCAGCCCCGAGCGGGTTGCCGCAACGGGTGCTGGCGCCGACGACGCGCAAGTGGGAGTGGCGCTGATCTCGGAACGGCCGTTGACACGACGGGCAGACCGCGCACAGCAGGTTCTGGTGGCGACGACAGCTGGTGACGATGGGCAAACGCCAACTGCTCTGCCAGACTCCCTTTTCAGAAAGGCAACGCGGACAGATCTGGGTTCCACGATGGGGCGCCCATCCCGGAGCCGCGATCTGCCGGTAAGAATCTCGGTTGTTCGGGTTGAGATTGGTCAGGTCGAGGGCGGTGTCGTCGAAGGTGGCCATCGTTGCGGCATACACCTCGCTCTCGCTGACTCGGGCGATGGCCGCCACTGTGGCGACCGTCTCCGGTGCCGGCGCGATGGTGAGGAAGCGCGTGTGGGCACCGGATTCTCGGATCATGGTGAGGACGGCAGCGGTGCTGAGACCGTTGAGTTCAGCGAGGTGTTCCAGCCAGGACTCGATCGACTCCCCGGGTCTGGGCGTCAGCGTCGCCGGCAACACGTGTGTCGCACGGCTGGTGGCCCCTGCCGGCATGGAGCCTGATGGTTCGGTCACGCCAAAGCACCCACCCTTGTGTCGGCGCCTTGACCGAGGACGGTGTCCAGCGTCAGGTCAGAGGCGAGAAGAGTTGCCCCATAGTCGGCGAGGCCGAGCCTGCCCTCCGCGGTGAGCGATTCGTTGAACTCGCGAAGACTGCGCTGTTTGAGCGGGTGGGGACCGCCGCGCGGAGTTCCCCGGGTGTGGTGGATCCAAATCCATGCGGCAGCCAACTTTGCAGTCTCGGCGTCGATCCGCAGGCCCGGGACACTGCGGAGGATTGACGTGGGGGCGCGCCGCAGACCCGCCAGTACGGCGCGGGCGTGATGGAAGTCGGTCAGCCCTTCTTGGTTGAGCCGGTGCACATGGTGGGTCAGGTAGGTCAGGCCGGCGACGCTGTTGCCTAAGTCGGTGGCGAGGGCGGTGGAGTCCTTCCTCGGCAGACCGAGGATGGACCAGAGCGATTCCATCCGTGGCCGTCGACTCTCCCCGCCAGGACCACCGCGAACCAGCACCAACTCCCTCAGGAGCGCCAATGCCGCATTACGACTGGCCTCCTGCTCCTGCTGACCCTCAAGGAAGACCTCGGGCGTGCGCGAGAGCGCTGCAGGGACATGCTGCTGGCCCAGGCCGACCTCGGCGATGGCCCGCCACAGTTCTGCCCGGGCCACGGCGACCTCGAGAGCATCGAGCAATGTTTGTTCGTCGCGATCGTTCGCGGCCCGATCGACCAGTTCGGTATCGAGGGCTACTGTCAGCCGTGCCGCGCGGAAGAGCGCGGGGCTCTGACTCGACTGCCACGACGCGACCAGGACCCGAGCCTGCGTCGCCAGGTCCTCGTCGGGCACGACGGCCATGCCATAAGCCCTCGTGAGTCTGCGGAACCGCTGCAGGTGCGGGTCCTCGCGATCACGAGTGCGGGCGAGCAAGGCCAAGAGCTCGCTTTGGGCGATCCAGAGGTCGCCCAGTTCGAGCGGGGTGAAGTCAGGCGCAGAATCGGTTCGGCGACGTAGAGGCGATCCACAGTCGGGGCAGACCAAGACCCATGCCACCCGCGTCCACAGGTGGCCGCTGCGTCGGCAGCAGCTGCACACCATCGTCATCGGGTCACGCCGCGGCAACTGCAACGCTCCGGGCAGGCGACAGCCGAGGGTCTGGGCGCTTAGCGTGTTTCGGCCAATCCCGACCGCATGGGAGAGGGACCGCACGGTCTCGACGGAGGGGTCGTCATAGAGCCCCTGAAGGCTGGTCGGCGCTTCCGGCCAGAGTTGCTTGACTGTCAGCCCTAGCCGCTCTGCCACCCGATGGACCATCGCCGGCAATGACTCCCCGGGCAGGAGCTGGACATAGACCGGCAGGCGATCTGGCCGCCGCTTCGCCCTGGTCACCTCACTGCCCACTGGCCGTGGCCATCGCCTCAGCCCGCGCGGTCTGGTCCTGGGCGCGGCCGCTGAGCCGGACAGCGTCGAAGTGGGCACGGCCCAGCGGCTCGCCCGTGGCGAGGGCCGCGGTAGCGGCGTCGATGACGACAGTGGCCGTGTCCCCAACGAAGCCTTGGGTGCGGGACCAGAGGTATGCCGCGTGATGGCGGGCGAGGTAGCCGGGCGGTTCGCCGGGTAGATAGGGCGACAGCATCTCCTCCAAGCCACGCAGGAGGCGCTGCCAGTCACGTCGACCGGCTGGGGTATCGATCGCGTAGGGAGCGACCGTGTGTTCGGAGAGACGACCGCGGATCTGCGGGTCGGACAATGCCTCTCCACCAGAGATGTGGGCGCCAACCAGGACAAGGACGCCGCCATGCTCCCCCAGTGTCGTGTTCAGATGCTTGACCGCATTGAGGGTGGCGCGGCCAGTGATGCTGCTGGTACGCAGCATGTGGGCGTCATCGATGATGAGCAGCCGAATCTGGTGCAAGCCGAACGATTTCGTGGTTTGCAGCGCCATCCGGGTCTCGGTGCTCTCGGCGGCTTTGATGTTGCCGATGAACCCCAGGATCTGGGCATAGAGATCCCGGCTGCGCGACTCGGACTGCAGCGACAGATAGACCACCGGCACCCAATCGGCCATCAGCCCCGGCTCCGGAGCCCAGCGCGGACACGAATCAGAGGCGACGTCGCCCAGCCAATGACGGTGCAACGACTGGGCCCACGCCTTGACGAGCGTGGACTTGCCCGCCGTGAACGGCGCGGACACAGCAATCACGGTTCGTGCGCCGGCCGGCGCCAGCATCGCCGACTCCAACGCGAACGTGAGATCGGCACTGACTCGCTCGTGAACCGGAGAAGGGACAGGTCGACCTCGCAAGGCGATCCTGACCGAGTCGGCATACGCGGTCCGCGCCTCAGGTGACGAAGCGGCCAACTGTGCAGGTGGCAGGGGCGCCGGCAACGCTGGCGGCGGACTGGTCGCTTGGGCGTGCCAGAGTTGCGCATCCATCAGTCGCCCACGTCGTCATAGTCCGGCCAGACCTCATCGACATCGACAACGGTTGCCGATTCGCGGATCCGTGCCCGTGCTGGACGGAGGGGGACCACGTTGCTGTCCGGCTGACCATCGACCAAGACCCGAGCCTCTGCAGCCTCGCAGTGGTCGATCAGCGCCTGTTGGTGACGGAGCGCGGCTGCGCCGAGTTGGGTGCGCCATTCCTCGACCGACGGTGGCGTGGTGAGTTCGCCGATTGCGTCGATGATCTCGTGCATGGTGCCGCGCCGGGACAGGACGTTGTTGCCGCCGCGGGCCTTGATCAACTGCCGGGCGCGCTGGACCACGACATCCGTGAGCGGCGCATCGACGAGGCCCGCGTGGCGCCATCGCAGCTCCACGACGCGATCGTTGGTGATCGCGGACCGGTGCCACAAACGGGTCCGATCCCGCGGGTCATAGAAGAAGGGGATCTTGCTGTCCTCGGCTCGGAACGTCCCGGGTCGCAGCCCGCGTAGCTCGTCGACGACCGGCCCGTCGTACGTCAGGCCCTTGTAGGTGACGCCGGCGTTGCCGATGCTCAACCAGCGGATCGGCAGGAACTGATAGATCAGGTCCGGGTGTTGTGGCACGATGATCCTGCCGGTCGCCACCGAGAGCATGTCGAAGGCCTCGAGCGGGGAGAACTTGCCGTCCTCGACTCCGGGGATCTTGATGCCGTCGTGCTTGTTGCGGTGATAGTCCAATGCAATGAACCGGTGCAGATGCTGCTCCAGTTCCCGCGCGGTCAGGAGCGGCTCGTCGGCGGTCATGCCCACATGTCGGCCGCGCTCCTGGACGTTGCGGCCCTTGAATCCCGGGATCGCCTGATAGGCCCGCTGCAGGGTGTCGTGCCAGCGCTCGACGTGCGCGTTGTCCGTCGGGTGCCCGACGCGTGAAGTCAGCAGGTCGACGCCCAGGTCACGCAGGACCTCCCGTAGATGGGTGGAGATGAAGATCGCGCCGTTGTCGGCGCGGATCGACTTCGGTGTCACCCCCGGCTTCACGTGGACCCCGTCGAGGGAGCGGTCGGTCTTCAACGCCGGCTTGTGAGCCACCAGTGGGTGCGGTGAGAAGTCCAACGACGCCGGTATGCCGCACCAGCGGAAGTCATCGATGGTGGTCCCGTTCACCACCATCGAGAACGGGCGCATCACGTCATACAACGCCATCGCGACATCGATCGCGGTCGCAGACCGAGGGACCACGCGGCACGCGACGACAACCCTGGTGGGCACTGAGATGAAGGTGATGATCTCAACCGAGAACGCACGTGAATGGACGTCATCCCAGACCAGGTTGTCCGCACGGGTCACGTCCACCGCGAGGTGACCGGGGTGAATGTCGGGGTAGCTGTCGAAACCGCGCCGCTTGCGCATCTTGACGCCCTTGTGGCCACGCGCCGTGGAGCCCAGTGCGGCGTAGCGTTGCGACAGATACTGCTGCGCCAGGCGTTGGGGGAGCTGGAGATCCGTGATCCCGTCCTGCTTCAGCCGCACGTGGATCCGGCGCTCGATCTCGATCAGGTTGACCTTCGACACCGTCCCATCGAAGGGAGCCAACTCCTCGTCGACGATGCGAATGAATCGCGCATCCAGCACCTCCCAGCCCTGTTTGCCCTTCGTCTTACGTCCATCAACCAACCCACGAAGACCGTGTCGACGCCATGCCTTGATCCAGTTCCACAACGTGGTCGCAGATGTGTTGGTGTCCTTCAGCTCACCGGACATCACCCGCCACGCGAGCACCCGGTCGCCCGCGTTCTCCTGCGAGAGTTGGCGTGCCATCGCCTCGACCCTCTTGGTCAAGGGCAAACCAAAGCCGTCTCCGTACGGGTAGTGCGGTTCGCCTTCACGGGCAAGTTCGGGGCAGCCGTCGGCATACGAGGTGAGGATTACGAGCACGACTTCCAGTCGAACGAGCGCTTGGTTTCGGGCGCTTTGGGCAAGGCTGCTCCACCAGGGCTCGAGCGCGGTGTGAGTCACTTCCCCGCCACCCGACTTCTGCACGACCAGCCGATCCCAGCGAATGTGCTCAACGTCGCCCAGCGCTCCCGTCACGGCCGGGCCGTGCCGGTCGATCGCCATAACGACAGCCGGTCCCGTAGGCATCAGGATCCGCGAGCCCAGTGAGAGCTCAACGCCGGCAATGGTCACCGCGCGGCCGCCGACGCCGTCAGACAAACCCGAGTCTCGCGACCCAATCGCTCATCAAGGTCCACCGTGAGGTCACCGCTGCGGATCCCATGCCAGACCGCCGAGAGAAGGTGCCCTTCGCCCTCGTCCAGGTCAATCACTTGACCTATGGTCCAAAGAGTTCCCAGATTCTCAACGAGCATCTTGAGGGCTGTCCGGTGCCACGGCATCGTGCGCCGGTAGCCATCCAGCCACATCAGGTTGACCCGCCGGGTGGCACTTATGCCCGAGAAGAGCTCGTAGCGCCAGCCAAAAATGGCGCACGCCTCGCGAGTCAGCTCAGCGTGGGACTGGAACTTCTCGTCCTGCCGTTCGACCGGGCGAACGTCCCACACAGTGACGACACCAGCGACATCGATGCTCAAGAGATCTGGGTAATGGAAATCAAGCCTCCCGGCCTTTGCGATTTGGAACAGAACCCGCGCAGGCTGCGGAACCAACCACACAATGCTGGGTCGCTGATCAAGGTCGCGGACGAGGTCATGTTCGAGCCCAGACTCAAGGCGCAGATGCTGGCCAACGGTGATTGAGAACGCCCACACAGGTATATGAGATTGATGGCTTCCACTTCGGATCCCACGCGCCTGCCGGATTCTCGCGAGGTCGGGCGGCGCTGGCCCGACCCAGGGCGTAGTCCCCGCACCAAAGTTGAAGTGCCATCGCGGCCCGCTCGGCGAGGTGGCACAAGAGCGCCCATGGGCAGGCAAACTCGCAATAGAGTGCTGCATGACGGCACCTTCGTTCTTCGCGGACTCATCGGGACCGTCACTGGGGCACTGTTCGTCGCAACCGAACGGTGCCCCTCTCTCGTGGTCCCTCAGCACAGGCTAGGACCGCTTCCCGGCTAATACCGCCATCCGTTGAGAACCAAACGGCATTCGCTTATTGCGTCCGCGCTTCTATCCACAGGGCGCCCGGAGAGGCCCCGCTACAGCGATATCAGACCGCCGCTGACCTGCGGGGACGCAATAATTGCGCCACCAGCGGTCTCGGTTCAAAACGCCAGCGAAGAGGTTCACGGCCATGACGAATTTTGGGATGAGCAACGGCGAGTTCAATGCGATGCTGGTTCAGCTCGACGAACTGCCTGGGCGCTGCGTGAACCCCATGTGCCTTCGACAAGTCACCTACCGAACGACAACGCGTGGTCGACAATCGCTCTTCTGCTCCACTCGTTGCCGCAAGGACACGTGGCGAATGAAGATCAAGCTCGCCAGATGGCTCCAACAGGTTGAGGAGAGTGCAGACCTCATCGATCGGCCAGCGTCCATGGCATCACTCAATGCCGCGGCCGCCCGCCTTCGATGGCTGCTGGTGCGCTATCCGTTGGCTGAGGACTCCGGGGCGAAATCTTCAACCGACGACGAGTACATGCCCCTCGCCGTAGCCATGGCACGGCTCGGTGGGGGTTTCACCCCCGAGATCCTTGACGAAGCATTGAGGTACGACGCTCGGATGCGCGTTCGTAGGCTGAGCCGCCGGACCAAGGTCCAGCCAGTGAGCCCGACCGACGTTGAGCTAGCGGACCAACGCAGGTATGCCGTCCGCTGGCAAGAACTAGCTCGGCGCCTCTCCTCACGCGAGGAGGCCCCCAACGCATCCGAGCCCACGCCTGTGTCGGCGCAGTAGGGCAGGATCAACTCGTGCCAACGATCTTCGACAACCTTGCAATCGACCGTCAACTGGGCGGGGCTCTGAGGGAGCACTTTGCGAATTCCTACAGTCGAGTCGACGTGGCGACGGGGTATCTGGACTTGCGGGGGTGGGCTCATCTTGGCGAGGTCATCGAGCAGAAGACCTTCGCTGAAGGGGACGAGCCTGTCGCCCGAGTTCTCGTGGGCATGGTGGCCCCATCGGACTCGCAGGCGATCCTCAACTCACTTCAGAGTGAGCTGGCGGAACCCGATGTGGGTCCTGCGATCCATGACAATGCCAAAGCGATTGAGCAGAAGGAGCGACTGGTGCGTCACCTACGCACCCAGCTGATGCGCGGTCTACCGACGAAGAGCGGTCAGACCACTCTGCAACTGATGAAGCGTCAGCTGGAATCGGGGCGTGTCCAGATCAAGGTGTTCACGCGTCGCCCACTGCACGGGAAGACGTACATCCTTCGAGGTGGGGGCGGACCTGTGCCCTTGTGGTCGTACCTCGGGTCATCCAACTTCACGGGCGCCGGGCTGTTCAACAATCTGGAACTCAATATCGACATCGCCGACCAAGACCCGAACCAGAAACTTGCCGCCTGGTTCGAGGACCGTTGGAACGACAAGTACTCGTTGACGATCACCAAGGAGATCATCGAACTCATCGAGGAGTCGTGGTCGGGCGAGGAACAAGCGACCCCGTTCGAGGTCTACCTCAAGGTCTGCCACGCCCTTTCACAAGACGCCCGCGACGGCCTGGGGTACATCCTCCCGAAATCCATGCAAGACCTGCTGCTCGACTACCAAGTCACGGCCGTTCGCACCCTGGCCCGCCGCATCGTCCGCCGCGGCGGCACCATGCTCGGCGACGTCGTCGGCCTCGGCAAGACCCTCACGGCCATCGCTACCGCCCTCATGCTCCAAGCGGCCGAGGACTACTCCACCTTGGTCCTCTGCCCGAAGAACCTCGAGCAGATGTGGAAGGAGCACCTTGAGGCATACGGCGTCGAGGGTGCACGCGTCGTGCCCTACTCGATGGCCGACAAACTGTTGCCGGACCTGAAGCTCTTCAAGCTCGTAATCTGCGATGAGTCCCACAACTTGCGCAATGACTCGACGAAGGCACACGAGGCCATCAGGGAATACGTACGACGGAACTCCAGCAAGGTTCTGCTGCTCACGGCCACGCCATACAACCTGGCCTTCGCCGACGTGGCGAACCAGCTCGCCCTCTACATCGACGACGACGATGACCTCGGGATTGTCCCCTCAGCCGCCATGGCGAAAGACCCGAACCTGGTCGACAGGGTCGACGGCAAGACGAACACACTGGTCGCCTTCAAACGATCCGAGGAAGCCGACGACTGGCGGCGCCTCATGTCAGATCATCTCGTTCGTCGCACCCGGACCTTCATCAAGAAGTCGGCGCGCAAAAAGACCGTCACCATGCCGGACGGCACGACGGGGCAGCGGGAGTACTTGCAGTTCGCCGATGGCAGGGAGTTCTTCTTCCCCACCCGGATCCCACACCCACTGACGCACAAGTTCGGAGAGAACGACCCGGCCTCACTCATGGAGGATGACGACACGCTCAATGCCATCGCGAGGCTGACTCTGCCCAGGTACCGACTGTCCGACTACGAAGACCCCAGAACCGCCAAGACGCCGCAGGACAAGCAGTACCTGGACGACATCCGGTCCGGCCGTGGCAACGTGAGCGGCTTCGTCCGCGTCGGGCTCTTCAAGCGGCTCTCTTCCTCAGGCCACTCCTTCATTTTGTCTCTCCAGCGGCAGCGAGCCCGCAACGAGCTCTTCATCTACGCCCTCGACGAGAAGCTGCAGATCCCGTTGGGCACCTTTACGGACCGTCAGATCTTGGTCAGCGATGAGGACCTCGAGAACGACGAGCCAGTCGGCGGGTCCCTGGCGAGCCGATATGAGGAACTTCGCCAAAACGCGCCGGCCAAGAGCAAATGGCTCAACTCCACCGTCTTCAAGACGACACTGCGCCACGACCTCGTCAAGGACAACGAACTCATCACGGCCATGCTGAACCGGTTCGGCAGCTGGGACTCCACCCGCGACACGAAGGTCAACGCGCTGGTCGACCTGCTCCGAGGCGAGCACGAGGGCAAGAAGGTCCTCGTCTTCAGCGAGTACAAAGACACCGCCGACTACGTCGCCGAGGCCCTTGAAACCGCCGGAATCGACAATGTGGGCCTGGCTACCGGCGACTCCACGGACCCTTCCGACGCCGCTCGTCGCTTCTCGCCGCGCTCCAACCGGCTCCCCGGCCAGAGCGTCGAGGAGGTGAAGGAACCCGACAACCCGATCGACGTCCTGGTCGCCACGGACGTGCTCTCGGAGGGCCAGAACCTCCAAGACAGTCACGTCATCGTCAACTACGACCTCCCGTGGGCGATCATCCGCCTCATCCAGCGCGCCGGCCGCGTCGACCGTGTCGGACAAGAATCCGACACGGTCCACGTATACCTGATCACTCACGACAAGGTCGAACAGCAGATCCGCCTGCGACAGCGCATCCGCGCACGCCTCAGCGCAGCAGCCGAGGCATTTGGGTCCGACGAACAGTTCTTCGGGACCGACGACGAAGTCAAACTGCTCAACGACTTCTACGACGGCCGACTATCAGACAGCGATGACGATGGTGAGGGCGAAGCGGACGCGGTCAGCGAGGCATGGCTCGCGTGGAGCAACGCGCAGGACAGCCACCCGGCCGTGACCAAGCGGGTCCTGGCCCTGCCAGACCTCATCCACTCAACCCGGGGCAGATACGCCCGCGAGGCCACGGGCGGCGTGACCTGCTTCGTTCGCACCGAGTCTGGCGTCGACGCCTTCGCAATCAGCGAGTCGGCGAGCGGCACTGAACGACTCCTCACACCAGCCGAGGCTCTACGCATCTTCGAGGCCGAGCCCACCACTCCGACCGCAGCGCTACGTGACGATCACTTCGAGCGGGAAGCCGAGTTGGTCCGCGGCCCATTGACCATCGAGGCTCGAGCAGCCGGCAATCTCCGCGGAGTCCGCAAGCGGATCTGGGAACGCTTCGGTGGCACGTTCTACGCAGAGCAGGCGGAGGAGGCGCTCAACGCGCTTCACGAGCGGCCCCTAACAACCCATGCAACCAACCAACTATCTATCGCCCTGCGCAACAAGTACGCCGACCAGGACATCCTCGACCTGCTCGACCGCCTCTACCGGGAGGAACGCCTCGTCATCGGCTCCAGCGAGTCCGATGAGCTTCGGATCGTCTGTTCGATTGGAGTCGCTGACACATGATTCAAGACCTGCTGCCCAAGGTTGATCGAGGAGACTTCCAGGAGGTCTTCATCGAGGACCTCAACTGGCTCGCCCCAGACGTGAAGCAGTCCGTCACAGCGACCGGCGATGACGGCCGCAAGGTCAGTGCCCGGAACATTGCCTCCTACAAGGGGTTGCGTGTCTGGCTCTGCGATGAACGCCCAGGTTCTGTCCTTGAGGCCGAGCTCGACCGCCTCATCGCCAAGACCTCGACTGACCGGCTCGTCATCTTTGACGATGACAAGGAGCAGGTCTGGCGGTGGCCGGTTCGTCGGGCCAAGGACGGCTCCGTCACCTCACGCCTGACCAGCCACCGACACAAGAAGGGCGACGCTGACCCGAAGTTCGCCGCGCGGCTCGACATCATCCGTATGCCGTTCGACGTCGTGCTGGATGCCAACGCGGTGCTGGGCAAAGTCCGTGAGGCCTTCGACACCGAGGCCCAGAACGAGTCAAAGCGCGCCTCGAAGCTCATGGCCACCATGTATGCCGCGGTCGAGAAGGCATACCCCACGAAGGTCGATCCCAAGGTCCGGGACCACGAGATCTCGGTGACGCTTGCCCGCATCCTCTTTCTCATGTTCGGCGACGACACCGAGATGTGGGAAACGGACGCCTTCCGAAACGTTATCCAGCACGAAGTCTTGCCCGACGGCTCGAACCTTGCCCGGGTGCTGAACGACCTCTTCGCCTTCCTCGACACCGCGCACCCGCAGCAGATTCCGACCGGCTTCGGTGGCTTCAAGTACGTCAACGGCGGCATCTTCGAAGAACCGATCGAGCTCCCCCCGCTCGGCAAGGACTTCCGCACGGCGATCCTCGACGCCTGCGCCGTCGACTGGTCAGGGATCAGCCCCGCCATCTTCGGCTCCATGTTCCAGTCCGTCCGTGACGCCGAGACCCGTCGCGCCCTCGGCGAGCACTACACCTCTGAGGAGAACATCCTCAAGACACTCAACCCACTCTTCCTCGACGAGCTGCGCGAAGAGTTCACCGCGGCTCTTGCCCGAGATACCACGCAAAAGAAGGTCAACTCGCTCAACAAGCTGTGGGAGCGACTCGGTGACACCCGATTCATGGATCCAGCCTGCGGCTGCGGCAACTTCATCATCGTGGCCTATCGCGAGCTCCGTGCGATCGAGCTCCAGGTCATGGAGGCCCTGCATAGCCTGAACCAAGTGGCCGGTCAGGAAACGTTGGGCGGGGACCTCGTGCGGCAGATCCGGGTAACCCTCGACCACTTCTACGGCATAGAGATCGACGAATGGCCAGCCCGAATCGCCGAGACAGCGATGTTCATGATCGACCGGCAGTGCGACCTCAAGCTTCGCGAGAGTTTTGGCTATGCCCCCGAGCGCCTCCCGATCCAGCGTGAGGCGACGGTGGCCGTTTCCAATGCTCTTCGCGTCAACTGGGCGGACATACTCCCGCCCAGTCCCGGTGTCGTCGTCGCGGGAAACCCGCCCTTCTTGGGCAAGACCGAACGCACCGCCGAACAGACAGAGGACATGAAGTGGGCTTGGGGAGCTGATTACTCGGGTGAGGCCGATTTCGTCACCTCCTGGTTTGCCAAGGCAGTGGACTACTTCAACGACGTGGACGGACGTTGGGCCTTCGTTTCGACGAACTCGGTTACTCAAGGCGTCGTCGTCGCACCCGTGTTCGGACAAATAGCATCCCGTGGGTGGCATATCCGGTTCGCTCACAGAACCTTTGAGTGGACTTCAGACGCCACGGGAACCGCTGCCGTCCACTGCGTAATCTTCGGCATGGACCGCAGGGCAGCGGGCCCCCGGCGGCTGTTCAACTACGCCTCTGTGAAGTCGCAACCCATCGAGTTCCAGCCGTCAATAATCAACGCATACCTCGTAGACGCAGCCGAGATCGTGGTGCGGGACCGACGGACCGCTCTCGCGCCGGAGATGACAACCAACATTCGATTCGGCTCGATGCCTGCCGATGGCGGCGGTTTGCTGGTGAACGCAACAGAGGCGGCACACGTACGGTCCGTGGACCCTATTGCGCGCCGGTACCTTCGGAGATTCGTTGGCGCCAAGGAACTGCTCAACAACGCGGAGCGATGGTGCATTTGGTTACCGGACGAACAACCCGAATCCATCGCCAAGTCGCCATTTCTCTCCCATCGAATCGAGATGGTCCGCGACTTCCGCACTGTGAAAGCGAAGGATGCTGGCGTGCGGGCAGCGTCTGGCACCCCGCACCGATTCAACCGGGTCCAGCAGCCACCCGGCCCGTACCTTTGTATTCCTCGTCACGTCCCCGAGTCGTACACGCACTTCCCGGCTGCCCACTTCGGACCTGACGTGATCTCGGGCGATGCCAACTTCGTCCTAGATGATCCAACGGGGATCTTCTTCGCCATTGTGTCCTCAGGGATGTTCATGGTCTGGCAGAAGATGGTTGGCGGGCGCATCAAGAACGATCCCCGCTTCGCCAGCACTGTGACATGGAATACCTTCCCTCTTCCTCCACTGACACCTCCGGCGCGGCAAGCCATCGTTCGTGCTGGTATGTCAGTGCGCGAGGCTCGTGCAAGCACGCCGGATCTCACGCTAGCTCAGCTCTACGAGCCAGGATCCATGACGAGTCGTCTCCAGGCCTCCCACGAACATCTCGATGAGATCGTCGAGTCCTTGTTCGGCCTCAATCCTCGGTCATCGACTGAGATCGAACGTCAGACCGCGCTCTTCTCCCGCTACGTGGAGATGGTGACAGGACCCCTATCACTGGCGGTCACCCAGGGGCGCAGTCGTGCAAGAGCCAAGTAGCGGTCTTCCAGTTCGCGTGGTCGAACTGGCGACCACCATGTTCGCGCGGGAGACAGGCTTCAGCGGTCCAGACCTTTACCGGCTTGTATGACTTGGAGTGCCTCCTGGTGACGGGTGGTGGTCGCTACGGTGGCCGTGGGAGAAGGCTCCGGGTCTCGCCGCTATCCGGCTGAGCGTGATGGCTCGTGAAAGAGATCGGTGGGCTCTGGGGTCGACTTGTCCCGCTTCAGACTTTCTGGCAGGCCGGTTATGAGGGCATGATCGGCGCCTGAGTCAGGGATGAGTCTGTCAACCGGTGCTGGCTCCGGTGTGACGGTTTGATTCGGCCCCACTCGGCACCCCTGGTTGCGACTTCCTTTCGTTGTGGATCCGGACTTGGTAGGGCGGGCGGGCCAGGTACGCCTGCT
>Ga0209793_1000525_pt1 | contig 40542 bp, 42 predicted proteins | sample EBPBio122009_DNA_FD_185863 | JGI IMG/M metagenome (GOLD analysis project Ga0209793, IMG submission 185863) | Wastewater treatment Type I Accumulibacter community from EBPR Bioreactor in Madison, WI, USA - Reactor 1_2/2/2009_ DNA (SPAdes) (version 2) | ecosystem: Engineered > Bioreactor > EBPR >... | reverse complement strand
GAACGGGCTGATGCTGGCGGTGCCGAACTATGTCGTGGCGACGCTGATCGTGCTGCTCTTCGGGCTCTACTTCCCGGAGATCACCGTGCTCGGCTACACGCCCTTCCTGGAAAGCCCGCTCGGCAATCTCGCCAGCCTGCTGCTGCCGGCCTTCGCGCTGGCGCTCGCGGTCTCCGTGACCATCGCCGAGAACACCCGCGCCGCCGTGCTCGAGGTCGCCAACCAGGATTTCGTCATGGTCGCCCGCGCCAAGGGCCTGACGCCGGCCGCGATCCTGCTCGACTACCTGATGCGCAACGCATTGACGCCGGTGATCACCGCTGCGGGCCTCAAGATCGCGGCGCTGCTCGGCGGCAGCATCCTCGTCGAGACGATCTTCGCCATCCCCGGCATGGGCCAGTACCTGTTCGATTCCATCAACAGCCGCGACTATCCGGTGATCCAGGCCATCGTGCTGGTCGCGGCCGGCATCGTCGTGCTGGTCAATACGGCGATCGACATCGCCTATGCCCGCGTCGACGCACGGGTGCAGATGTGAGCGCCGCCATGCAGGACAGTGCGCCGGTGGCGGCGGCCCGGAAGGGAGCGGGGATCACGCAGGGTTGGCTCCTGCTCGGCGTCGGGCTCGCCATGCTGGCAGCGATGCTGGTGCTGACGATCTTTGCGCCGCTGGTCGCGCCCTATAACCCTTCCGCCACCTCGCCGGATTCGTTGGCGCCTGCGAGCGCCGCGCATTGGCTCGGCACGGATTCGATCGGGCGCGATGTGCTGAGCCGCCTGATCGTCGGCGGCCGGACGACGCTGCTGATCACGGTCTCGGCCGTGCTGATCGCGCTGGTGGCCGGGCTGATCCTCGGGCTCGCGGCCGGCTACATGGGCGGGCGCACCGACGAGATCATCATGCGCCTGCTCGATGTCGTCTTCGCCTTCCCGGTGCTGCTGCTGGCGATCGCGGTGGTGGCAGCGCTGGGGCCGACCGTGCCGAACCTGATCCTGACCATCGCGATCGTCTACACGCCGGCCATGGCGCGGGTGGTCAGGGCGCCGGTGCTCAGCGTCAAGCAATGGGACCATGTCGAGGCGGCGCGCAGCGTGGGCATGAGCGAGATCAGGCTCGTGCTGCGCCATATCCTGCCGATCGTGGTCTCGCCGATCCTCGTCGCGACGAGCCTGACGCTGTCCCAGACGATCTTCACGGTGACGGCGCTGTCGTTCCTCGGCCTCGGCCCACCGCCGCCCGATCCGAACTGGGGCGGCATGCTCTCGGAAGCCCGCCAGTTCATGGAGCTCGCGCCATTGACCGTGGTTGGTCCGGCCCTGGCGATCGTCTTCGCGACGCTGACTTTCATCATCATCGCCAATGGCTTGCGCGAGGTTCTCGACGTGGGGAGCGTGCGATGACCGGCCCGCTGCTCAGGGTGCGCGACCTGACCGCGACCGTGACCACCCGCCGCGAGGTGATCCAGGCGGTGCGCGGCATCTCCTTCGACATCAATGCCGACGAGGCGGTCGGCTTTGTCGGCGAATCCGGCTGCGGCAAGAGCGTCACCGCCAAGACGCTGATGCGACTGGCGCCCGAGGGCGCCTCGATCGGGCTCGGCGGCTCCGTTGCCTTCTGGGGGCAGGAACTGCTCGGGCTCGGTGAGGACGAGATGCGCGATCTGCGCGGCCGGCGCATCGCGATGGTCTTCCAGGACCCTATGACCTCGCTCAACCCGGTGATGAGCATCGGCGCGCAGATGAGCGACATGCTCCGCCGCCATCTCGGCCTCTCTGTGAGGGACGCGCGCGCGCGCAGCGTCGAGCTGCTCAATCTCGTCGGCATTCCCGACCCGGCACGGCGGATCGACGATTTCCCGCACCAGTTCTCGGGCGGGCAGCGCCAGCGGGTGCTGATCGCCATTGCGATTTCCTGCGAGCCGGACCTGCTGATCGCCGACGAGCCGACCACGGCGCTCGACGTCACCGTGCAGGCGCAGATCCTGCGCCTGCTGCTGCGGCTCAGGGAAGAGCGCGGCATGGCGCTGATGCTGATCACCCATGATTTCGGCGTCGTCGCCGGCATGGTCGACCGGGTGAACGTGATGTATCGCGGCGAGATCGTCGAGGCCGGGCCTGTCGATGATGTGTTCGCACGGCCGCAGCATGTCTATACGCGGGCGCTGCTCGATGCCGTGCCGCGGCTGCAAGGGGCGGGGGCTGTGCGATGACGGAGCCGCTGCTGCAGGTCCGCGATCTTTCGGTGCTGTTTCCGGCGCGGCGTGGAGCTCCGCCGGTCAAAGCGGTCGAGCGCCTCTCCTTCGAGATCGCGCCGGGGCAGACGCTCGGGCTCGTCGGCCAGTCCGGATCCGGCAAGACCACGGCCGGGCGTGCCATCCTCCAGCTCCAGAAGGCGAGCGAGGGTTCGGTCCGGCTGATGGGGCAGGAGCTGACGACGATGCGCTCGGGCGAATTGCGCCGGATGCGCCGGCACATGCAGTTCGTGCTGCAGAACCCCTATTCCAGCCTGCATCCGCGCATGACGATCGGGCAGATCCTGAGCGAGCCCTTGCAGGTGCACCGCACGGTGCCGGCGAACCGCATTCGCGAGCGCGTTGCGGAACTGCTGGAGCTGGTCAATCTCGATCCGGCGATGATGAAGCGCTATCCGCACGAGTTCTCCGGCGGGCAGCGCCAGCGCGTCGTCATCGCCCGCGCACTTGCGGTCAATCCTGATTTCATCGTCTGTGACGAGCCGGTTTCGGCGCTCGATGTGCGGACGCAGGCGCAGATCGTCGCGCTGCTGCAATCGCTGCAAGAGAAGCTCGGCCTGTCCTATCTCTTCATTGCGCATGACCTCGCCATCGTCAGGGAGATGGCGCATCGCGTCGCCGTGATGTTCCGCGGGCGCATCGTCGAGATGGGCAGTGCGGCACAGGTCTATGACAGTCCGGCGCATCCCTATACGCAGCTCCTGCTCGATGCGGTTCCGGTGCCCGATCCCGTGCTCCAGCGCGAGCGGCTCCGACGCCCGCCGCCGGATCTGCGCTTCCTCGACGGCAACGGCGGCGCTTGCGTCCATGGCGTCGATCATGCGCGGGCGGGAACGCCCGAATGGCATGAGGTCGTGCCGGGGCACGGCGTCTCCTGTCGCTACTGGCCGAAGGGAGCAGGACGGGAGGCGGCGTGAGCGATCGCTTGAATTGCGAGTTCTCAATCTTATCGCCCGGTCATCCCGGACGGAGCGAAGCGAAGATCCGGGATCCATGCCTGAGCATTTCCGATGAAGGTTCCGGAATGGATCCCGGGTCTCCCTTCTGTCGCCCGGGATGACATCGCTTCTTTCGGGGGAGGTCGAGTATGTTCCTTCAGATGGAACATCCAATCCTTGACGCGAAATATCTGGCGCAACTACGCTTTTGACGATGAGGCCGGGCCGAAGAAGTGGCTCGGAACGATGCCCTGAAGTCCGAGAAACCGCTTCGCCCGGCATCGGCCGGAGCAGCGGTCGCAATCCGGGAGGATGCCCGTGCGTCTGGCGTTGATCCACATCGTTCAGGAGACGAACGACTTCAATCCGCTGCTGACGACGCTTGCCGATTTCGAGGCGTTCGGCCTGGTCGAGGGCGAGGAGATCGCCCGGCAGTTCGGCGAGATCGGCCAGATCGGCGGGCACTATGCGGCGGTGAAGGAGAGCGGGCTCGATGTCGAGACGATCCCGATCATCCGGGCCTGGGCCGTGGCGGGCGGGCGCATCTCGCGCGAGGCTTTCGACTTCTTCCAGGCGAAGATCCGGGCTGGCTTGGAAACGGTCGGGCCGATCGACGGGCTCGTCCTGCATCTGCACGGCGCCTGCGCGGCCGAGGGCATCGATGATGTCGAGGGCGAGCAGGCCGAGCTCTGCCGCAAGATCCTCGGGCCGGATGTGCCGATCCTCCTCGGGCTCGATCACCACGCCAATGTCACCCACAAGATCATGGCCAATTGCACGGCCATCGTCGGCCACCGCACCCAGCCGCATGACGTGTTCGACACCGGCAAGGTCGGGACCGAGGTGCTGCTGCGCATCCTCACCGAGAAGTGCAAGCCAGTCATGGCCTGGCGCAAGATCCCGCTGCTCTCGCATCAGGAGCAGTTCTTGACCTCGAAGGGGCCCATGAAGGTCTGGTTCGACCGGGCCCGTGCCATCGAGGCGGACCGGCGCGTGTTGCAGGCCTCGAACTATCCGATGCAGCCCTGGCTCGATGTCGCCGAAGGCGGCTGGTCGACGATCGTGGTCACCGATGGCGACAAGGCGCTGGCAGAAAAGCTCGCGGATGAGCTCGCCGATCTCGCCTGGTCGATGCGCGACGACTTCCAGGTGCGCGAGGCGGTCTCCATCGACGATGCCGTGCGGAAGGCTGATGCGGCGGAACGCGGCATGGTCGTGGTCAGCGATACCGGCGACACCGTGTTCGGTGGTGCGGCCGGCGACAGCAACCTCTTGCTGGAATCGATGTTGCGGCTCGGCATCAGGAGCAAGGCGCTGATCCCGCTGATCTCGCCCAAGGCCGTCGCGACACTGACGGCGGCGGGCGAGGGCGCCGAGGTGACGCTGCCGCTCGGTGGCGATGCCGCCACCGCCTTCTTCAAGCCGCTGACGGTAACGGGGCGGGTCAGGAAGCTCGGCGGCGGCTCGATCCCGCTGAAGTTCAACCATCAGCCCGAGGTCGATATGGGCCGCGTCGCGGTCTTCGATGTCGGGCCGGTGACGCTCCTGATCTCGGAGCTGCGCGGCGTCGCCGGTAATGTGCCCGATGTCTACGAGGCCTTCGGCATCGACCTCTCCGACTACAAGATGGCGGTGCTCAAGACGGCCTCGAACTTCCAGTATTTCGACCGCATCGCCTCCGGGCTCGTCCGTGCCGATACGCGCGGGCCGGGGCAATCGGACGTGTTCACCTTGCCGTGGCAGCGGATTCCGCGCCCGGTCTATCCGTTGGAGACAATAAGCGACTGGCGGGCACACTCGTCCCAGCCGGGAGCGGGGACGTGCTGAGACGAAACCAACACAACAAGAGGGGAAAGCGATGACAAAGCTGTCGCGACGTCAATTCGGCATGGCCGGCCTTGCGCTGGCGGGCGTATCCTTGGCGGGAGCCCTCCCGGCTTCCGCCCAGCAGCTCAAGGGCGGGAGACTGCGCGTCGCCGTGCTGAGCGAGCTGGCGAACTACGATCCGCAGCAGCTCTCGACGGTGAATTTCCACGTCATCAAGAACCTCTATGACAGCCTGATCGAATACACGCCGGAGGGGAAACCGGAGCCCAGCCTGGCGACGGCATGGACGATCGCGCCTGACAAGACCTCGGTGACGCTGAAGCTGCGCAGCGGCGTGACCTTCCATAGCGGCACGCCGTTCAAGGCGGATTCCGTGTTGGCGACCCTGCAGAAGGGGGCCGATCCCAAACGCGGCAAGAACGTCTTCGCGACCATGTCGATCGTCAAGGACTGGTCGGCACCGGACGATGCGACGGTGACGATCAACTTCAAGGCACCGGTGCCCGAGCGGCAGATGCTCGACCTGCTGCAATTCCTGATCCCGATCGACCCGAAGGGCATCGACACGGTCGAGACCGTGCCGGCCGGCACTGGGCCGTACACGCTGGTCAACCGCGCCGTCGGCCAGAGCCTGACGCTCAAGGCCAACCCGAAATACTGGCGCGAGAAGCAGCCGATCGTGCAGGACCTCGTCTTCACGGTGTTCAGTGAGGACGCTTCCGCCAGCGCGGCGCTGGAATCGGGCGCGGTCGACATCGTCTATAACGGCTCCTCGCGCAGCGCGGTCCGGCTCAAGAATGCCGGCTTCCAGGTCTTCGCCGGGCCGGGGCCGCTGGTACAGGTCTTCCGCATCAACTCGACGCGCGGGCCGTTCCGCAACAAGGCGTTCCGGCAGGCCTTCAACCATCTGATGGACCGGGCGAGCATCCTGCGGGTCGGCTATGCCGGCATGGGCAAGGTCGTGGCGCTGCCCTGGGCGCCGGCGAGCCCGGCCTATGACGAGAGCTACAACGCGACCTATGCCTATGATCTGGAGAAGGCGAAGAAGCTGATCGCCGCTTCCGGCCTCTCCGCCGACGAGACCAAGAACTGGAAGCTCCTGGTCAACGGCAGCGACGAGCCGTCCGTCGCGATCAGCCAGATCGTGCAGGGCTCGCTGCAAAAGATCGGCATTCCCGTCGAGCTCGACATGCGGCAGGGCGCGGAATACGTCACCGCGCTGCTCGGCGGCGATTTCGCGGCGACCTTCGGCGCCGTCGGCAATGTCCAGAAGTTCCCGTCGCGCGTCGCCACCAACTCGATCTACCGCACCTCGGGCAATCCGGTCCTGAAGGACCCGCATCCGCATCCCGACTATGTCGCGGCGATCGCCAGGGTCGATGCTACGTCGGGCGGCGCGGTGGAGGTGAAGGCTGCCTATGACAACCTCAACAAGGTTCTGGTCGAGGAGGCCTTCGGCATTCCCACCAACTCCTACGATGTCGGCCTGATCGTCGCCTCCGACAAGATCGGCGGCGTGACGCTCGATATGGACAACCTCTTCATCGCGCGCACCATCGGCTTCAAATGATGCGGCTTGACGGGGCCGGACGGCGCCAGCGCGGCGTCTGGCGATGACGGAGACGCTTGCCCGGCTCAAAGCCCTGCTGCGCCGGCTGATTGCCCGGCGCGGCGCGGCCTTGGGGCTCGGTTTCCTCGCGCTGGTCGCGCTGGCGGCAGGTTTTGCAACCGTGCTGCCTTTCGATCCGCTGTCGCAGAGCGTGGCGGCCTCGCTATTGCCGCCATCGGCCGAGAACTGGTTCGGCACGGACGAACTCGGCCGCGATATCCTGGCGCGCGTCATCTATGGCGCGCGAACCTCACTGTTCACGGCGGCCGGCGCGGTCATCATTGCGGCGCTGGTCGGCGTGCCGATCGGGCTCGCTGCCGGCTTCTATGGCGACTGGCGCGATTCACTCCTGATGCGCTGCATCGACGTGCTCTTGGCGCTGCCGAACATCCTGTTCGCGATGGCGCTGATCGCCGTGCTTGGACGCAGCCAGGGCGCGGCACTGATCGCGGTCGGCATCGCCGGCATTCCGGGTTTCGCGCGGATCGCGCGGGCGCAGGTCATGGCCTTGCGCCAGCTCGATTTCGTCACTGCGGTGCGCGGCTTCGGGGGTAGCCCTGGCTACATCATGTTCCGAACGATCCTGCCTAACGCCTTGAGCCCGTTGGTGGTGCAGGCGATCGTGCTGGCCTCGATCGCGATCCTGCTGGAGGCGGCTTTGGCTTTCCTGGGAGTCGGCGTGCCGCCGCCGACGCCGAGCTGGGGTGAGATGCTGCGCACCGGCAAATCCTATCTCTACGAGGCACCGACCTATGCGGTGCTGCCCGGCATCGTGCTGACGCTGACGATCCTGTCTCTCGACACGATCGGCCGGGCGCTGACCGCGATCCTGGACCGCGACGGGACCGATGCGAGCGGCGAGACGATCGGGGGGCGGCGATGACGGCCTACGTCCTGCGCCGCCTGTTCCAGATGCTGCCGGTGCTGCTGCTCGCCTCCTTCGCGATCTTCGCGATGATCTATGCCGTTCCGGGCGGACCGGTCGCGGTGATCGTCGGCGAGAATGCCGGACCCGAGGAGATCGCCGCCGCGATCCAGCGCTACGGGCTCGACCGGCCGATGGTGGTGCAATACGCCGACTGGCTCGGCAGGGCGATGATGGGCGATTTCGGGCTCTCGCTGCACAGCCGCCAGCCGGTTGTCCAACTGATCGGCGAGCGCATGCCGGCGACACTGCAACTCGCGCTGGCGGCGATTTTCGTTGCGCTTATCATCGGCATTCCCGTGGCGATCGCGAGCGCGGTGCGGCCGAATTCCTGGCTCGACCGGTTGCTCAGCGGTTGGAGCGCGCTCGCGCTGGGCGTGCCGACCTTCTGGCTCGGCATTCTCTTGATCCTGCTCTTCGCGGTGGAACTGCGCTGGCTGCCATCTGCCTCGCGCCATGTTCCGTTCTGGGAGTCGCCGGTCGATGCGCTGCGCAGCCTCGCGCTGCCGGCGATCACGCTCGGAACCTATGTCTCGGGCATTCTGGCGCGGTTCCTGCGGGCTTCGCTGATCGGCGAGGCGCGGGCCGATTACGTCCGCACCGCCCGCGCCAAGGGCGTGCCGGAGAACCGTATCGTCGGCCTGCACATCATGCGCAATGCGCTCCTGCCCTTCGTCACCATCGTCGGTTTGATGATGGCGAATTTCATCGGCGGCGCCGTGGTGACCGAGGCGGTCTTCACCTATCCGGGGCTCGGGCGCCTGCTGATCCAGGCGATCACCACCCGCGACTACCCGCTGCTTCAGGGCTGCATCCTGGTGATCCTGATCGCGTACATGCTGATCAACCTCACGGTCGACATGCTCTATGCCTGGATCGACCCGCGGATCGAGTACCGATGAGTGGCGCTCTAACGAGGGTCGGCGGTCGGGCGCGAGCCGAGATGGGTCGAGATGCCGGCCGCGACCTCGCGCAGGCGCGTGCCGACCTTGGCGGCAAGCGAATGCGGCATCCGCATCAGCGGCGCGGAGACGCTAAGCGCCGCGACGGGATAGCCGTCCTCGTCGAGGATCGGCACGCCGACGCACATGGCGCCGTCCTCGTTCTCACCCATCTCCGTGGCATAGCCGGTGCGGGCGACCTGCCTGAGCTGCCGCTCGATCTCCTCGCGCTCGAGCAAGGTGCGGCCGGTGCGCTCGGTGAGCGGCAGGTCGAGCTGCCTTTGCCGCTCCGCCTCGGGCAGGAAGGCGAGGATCGCCTTGCCGAGCGCGGTCGAATGCATCGGATGGCTCTCGCCGATGCGGGCCTGCATGCGCAGCGAGCGGTTGGCCTCGATCAGGTCGATATAGACGACCCTGCCGTTGCCTTTCACGGCGAGGTTCACGGTCTCGTTGAACTCCTGCATCAATTCGATCATGGCCGGGCGGGCGAGTTCGCGGACCTTGCTGACGCTGGCATCGGCGCGGGCGATGGCGCGCAATTGCGGCCCGAGATTGTAGCGGTCGGTCGCGCGGTTGTGGTCGAGGAAGCCGGCGGCGGTCAGCGTCTGCAGATAGCGGAAGGTCGTCGTCTTCGGGATCTTGAGCTCCTTGCTGACGGCGGTGAGCGCGATCTCATGACCGTGGCGGGCGACCAGTTCCAGCACCTTCAGCGCCTTCATTACCGGCTGCACGACATAGGGGTTGTCGGTTTTCCTGGGCATGGCCGCTCCGCTGGTCGGGCTCGCTCGAGAGCCAGCATGGCTAACCCCGACGAATTCCGCAAGGCGAAACCGCTGTTCCTTTACGCGGAGCGAGCGGTCTGGTCTGGTCGGGACAACAGCAGGAGGCAACGCAGTGACAGGCAATGGCAGCCAGCAGGCGGGCGCTCTGCGCTTTGACGAATCCGCCCGGCAGATCGCGGCGAATGCGCGTTTCATCGCCGGCGGCGTGAACAGCAATTTCCGGCTGGGCATGCAGCCCGGGCCGCTCGTCTTCGAGCGCGGCGAGGGCGCCTATCTCATCGATGCCGACGGTAACCGGATCATCGACTATTACTGCGGCATGGGCGCGACCGTGCTCGGTCATACGCCGGCACCCGTCATCGAGGCGGTGAAGCGCCAGGCTGAGAAAGGTATCCTCTTCGCCGGCCAGATGCCGATCGAGGCGGAAGCGGCGCAACTGATCTGCGAGCGCATTCCCTCGGCGGAACGGCTGCGCTTCGGCTCATCCGGTTCGGAGGTGGCGCAGGCGGCGATGCGGCTGGCGCGCGCGGCGACGGGTAAGCGCACCATCGTCAAGTTCGAAGGGCATTACCACGGTTGGTTCGACAACATCCTGTGGTCGACCGCGCCGGGGCTGAATGCGGCAGGTCCCGAGGAGGCGCCGACACCGGTGATCGGCAGCAAGGGGCAGGACCCGGAGGCGGGCGAGGGGCTCTCGATCCTCGGCTGGAACGATCTCGCGGCGCTGGAAGCGCGGCTTGCCAAGGGTGATGTCGCTGCCGTGCTGATGGAGCCGGCGATGTGCAACCAGGGCGCCATCGCGCCGGCACCGGGCTATCTGGAAGGCGCGCTAGCGGCCTGCCGCAAACATGGCGCGATCCTCATCTTCGACGAGGTCATCACCGGTTTCCGGCTGGGGCGCGGCGGGGCGCAGGAGCGCTTCGGCGTGACGCCCGATCTCACCCTGATGGCGAAGGCGATCGCCAACGGCTTCCCGGTCGCGGCGATCGCGGGCCGGGCCGACCTGCTCGACCTCTTCGCCGATGGCGTGCTGCATGGCGGCACCTTCAACGCCCAGCCGGTGGCGATGGCGGCGCTGGTCGCGACCCAGAAGGCGCTGACGCCGGAGCACTACGAGCGCAGTTCCGTCCATGGCCAGCGCTTGCAGGACGGTATCCGCACGATCCTGAAGGAGGCGGGCATCAAGGCGCAGGTGGCCGGTTTCCCGCTGATGTTCCATGTCGCCTTCGGGCTCGACGCCCCGGCGCGGAACTACCGGGACGTCGCGCGCGCCGACAAGGCCGCCTATAGCCGCTTCGCCCATGAACTGCTCAAGCGCGGCGTGCGTGTGCTGGAGCGCGGCGCCTGGTTCGTGTCGTCGGAGCACGACGCGGCGGTGGTCGATGCGACGCTGGCGGCGGCGCGAGACGCGGCGCGGGCGGTGGCGTAGCGGCGCCGCGCAACGGTTCAACCGGAGCGGTCTAGGGCCTCTCCCCTTGTCATTCCGGGGCTTCGCGTAAGCGAAGAACCCGGAACCCACGACCGGGCGAGCGGCCGGCAACCGAATACTCCATGTCCCACCCAGTCGTGGGTTCCGGGTTCACGCCTGCGGCGCGCCCCGGAATGACAAGGGTGGTTCGCCATGCGCTTGGCTCCTGCATGCAGCATGCGCCCTGCCATTGACCGCGCCGCGTACCGTACCGGATAGTTCGCTCCGAGAGGGAGCGAAGACCGATGCCGCAGCCGAGACCGTCCACCGCGCTTGCCGGGCTCAAGGTTTTGGACCTGACGCGGGTGCGGGCGGGGCCGACCTGCGTGCGCGTCTTCGCCGATTTCGGGGCCGACGTGATCAAGGTCGAGAGCCCGCCGGGGCTCGATCCCAACGAGAATATGAGCGGGCCGCGCCTCGGCTACGACATGCAGAACCTGCATCGCAACAAGCGCTCGCTGGCGCTGAACCTCAAGACGCCCGAAGGCAAGGCGATCCTGATGAAGCTCGTCGACGAGGCCGATCTCGTCGTCGAGAATTTCCGGCCCGACGTGAAGGAGCGGCTCGGGCTTGATTTCGAGACGCTGCATGCGCGCAATCCGCGGCTGATCCTGGTCTCGATCTCCGGCTTCGGCCAGTCCGGCCCGTACCGGACGCGCGCCGGCTTCGACCAGATCGCACAAGGCATGGGCGGGATGATGTCGGTGACCGGCCTGCCCGGCCAGGGGCCGGTCCGGGCGGGAATCGCGCTCGCCGATTCCTCGGCCGGGCTCTATGGCGCGGTCGGAGCGCTGGTCGCGTTGCAGGAGCGTGCGGTCTCGGGCAAGGGGCAGTGGGTGCAGACCTCGCTGCTCGAGGCCCAGATCGCGATGATGGACTTCCAGGCCGCGCGCTATCTCGTCGAGGGCTCGGTGCCGCCGCAATCCGGCAACGACCACCCCTACCAGACGCCGATGGGCGTCTACCGGACGCGCGACGGCGCGATCAATCTCGGCGTTGGCGGCGAGGAGCAGTGGCGCTCGTTCTGCCGGGCGATCGGGCGACCGGAATGGGGCGCCGATGCCCGCTATGACAGCACGGAGAAGCGCTTCGCCCGTCGGCCGGAACTGCGGGAGCTGATTGAGGAGATTTTTGCGGCAGCGGACAGCGCCGATTGGCTGGAGGCGATGGAGCGCAACAGCGTGCCGGCCGGGCCGATCTATGCGGTCGACGAGATGTTCGAGGACCCGCAGGTGCGCCATCTCGGCATCGCCAAGCCGGTGAGCCATCCCGAGCTTGGCGATATCCGGCTGATCGGCCAGCCGGTGACGCTGTCGCGGACGCCGGCCGATGTCGCGACGCCGACGCCTGCGGCCGGCGCCCACAACGACGAGATTCTGGCCGATCTCGGCTATGACGAAGCCGGGCTCGCGCGCTTGCGGGCCGATGGCGTGATCTGACGGAGAGCCTGCGTGAACGACGAAATCCTGTATGTGGTCGAGGGCGGGGTCGGCACGATCACGCTCAACCGGCCCCAGGCGCGCAACGCGCTGACCTTCGCCATGTACGAGCGCATCGCCGAGATCTGCCGTGACCCGGCCGCGCATGGGGATCCACGCGTCATCGTCATGACCGGGGCGGGCGACAAGGCCTTTGCGGCCGGCACAGACATCGCCCAGTTCCGCTCCTTCTCCAGCGCCGAGGATGCGCTGGCCTATGAGGAGCGGATCGAGACCGTGATCGGTACGATCGAAAGCTGCCCTGTGCCGACAATTGCCGCGATCTCCGGCGCCTTCACGGGTGGCGGTGCGGCGATCGGGCTCGCCTGCGACCTGCGCATCGCGACGGAGACGGCGCGCTTCGGATTCCCAATCGCGCGCACGCTCGGCAACTGCCTGTCGATGGAGAATTACGGGCGGCTCTACGCCATTCTCGGCCCGGCGCGGGTCAAGGACATCGTCTTCACCGCCCGGCTGGTCGAGGCGGAGGAGGGCGCGCGCATCGGGCTCTATAATGAGCTGGTGCCGGATCACGAGGCGCTGATGCGCCGAGCGCGCGAACTGGCAGTGATCATCGCCGGCCATGCACCCCTGACGATGCGCGCGACCAAGGAAGCGATGCGCCGCCTGACCGCTGCGACTGCTGCCGGGATCGACGGCCATGATCTGGTGACGCTCTGCTACACCAGCGCCGATTTCCGTGAGGGCATGGAAGCATTTCTGGGCAAGCGGACGCCGAACTGGAAGGGGCGGTAGCTCCTCCAGATTTTCACCGGAACCACGCCGTCGTCCCGGGCGGAGCGAAGCGGAGACCCAGGATCCATTCCGGAGGGCTTCGGATGAAGGTTCCGGCATGGATCCCGGATCGGCGCCGCTTTGCGGCTTGTCCGGGATGACACGCGTTTCTGGTCGGAGCGTCATGCTCGCCCTTGTGGCGAGCATCCACGTCTTGACCACGGCCTTCGCCCAGCGAAGACGTGGATGGTCGGGACAAGCCCGACCATGACGGCGTACCGTGACGCCTTCCTCAGGCCGGCTTTCCGAGCTGGCCGAGTTCGTGCAGCAGGGCCGCACCCGTGCGCAGGCCGCTGTAGAAGCAGTCCAGCGTCATGTTCTCGTTGGGGGCGTGGTTGGCCTCGTCGTGATTGGCGTAGGGCGTCACGAAGGCGGGGATGCCGAGGATCTTGGTGAAGACGTAGTTCGGCAGGCTGCCGAAGCCGGCCGGGATCAGCAGAGGCTCTTCGCCCTGCGCGGCGACGAAGGCGCGGCGCAGCGGCGCGGTATAGGGCGAGGCGATCGAGGTCTTGGAGGGCTGCATGCCCTTCTCTTCGCAGATGAACTCGACTTCGGGCGCGTGCTTTTCGACGTGCGCCCGGACCTTGCGCAGGATGTCCTCCGGGTCCTGCGCTTCGACGAGGCGGATGTCGCATTTCACCAGCGCCTCGTTCGGCAGCACGGTCTTGGTGCCCGGCCCGCCATAGCCGCCATGGAAGCCGTTGATGGTCAGCGTCGGCCGGAAGCAGAGGCGCTCGTAGAACGGGCGATCCGCGGGCGCATCGAGGCGGGTGAGCCCGACCCCCTTCTTGAAGGCCTCGATGTCCAGAGGCAGGTGCTCGACCGCTTCCAGCTCCTCCGCCGTCGGCGGCTCGATGTCGTCATGGAGTCCGTCGATGGTGATCTCGCCTTCGGGGTTCTTCATCGTCGCGAGGAGATGGACCAGCGTCCAGATCGGGTTCGGCACGACGCCGCCGAAATTGCCGGAATGGACGTCGCGGCTGGCATGGCGGCAGCGCAGGTCGAAGGAGACGACGCCGCGCGAGCCGAACTTGATCGAGGGCGCGCCGCTGGCATGGCGCGGGCCGTCGGCGGTGACGGCGAGGTCGGCCTTCAGCAGATGCGGGTTGGCGCGGACGAAGCCGGCGATGTTCGGGCTGCCGATCTCCTCTTCGCCCTCAAGCACGAGGATGACGTTGCAGGGCAATTCGCCATGGACCTTGAGGTGGGATTCGATCGCGAGGATCTGGGCGAAATGCTGGCCCTTGTTGTCGCCGACGCCGCGCGCATAGAGCCGGCCGTCGCGGATCGTCGGCTCGAAGGGCGGCGAGACCCATTTGTCGAGCGGGTCCGGCGGCTGCACGTCGTAATGGCCGTAGAGCAGCACGGTCGGCTTGCCCGGCGCCTTCTCCCAGCGCGCGACGACGACCGGATGGCCTTCGGTCGGGATCAGGCTGGTCTCGAGGCCGATCTCAGTGAGCATGTCGACGAGCAGCAGGCCGACCTCGGCGATACCGATATTCTCGGCGCTGATGCTGGGATGGCGCAGATACGCGATGAGGCGGTCGAGGAAGGCGCTGCGGTTGGTCTCGATATGGTCGAAGACCGCGGCGAGTGCGTCTGAGGAAGCCATAGCCAATGCCTGACAGGAGGGGAATCCGTGCCGCCCGCCGAGCGGGGGGCGCAAGCGGCGGCCGGGCGGCCACCGAAAGCAGCCTAGACGCGGGGCCTGTGGTGCTCAAGCGCGGGTAGGGCGGTCGCGGCGACTGGCAGCCTTGCGAATTTTGCTGGTCGGCTCGCTCCTTGTTAAGTTCTTGTTTTGTTCTATAATGCGATCATGCAGCTCGTTCTCGACCTTGACGGTGGGCGAGAGTTCCGGCCGCGAGAAGGCCGCCGCCCGCCCCGCTATTTCTTCGCGCTCCTCCCGGATGCGGAGGCTGGGCTGCAGATCGACCAGCTTGCGCGCGCTCTGCACAGTCGTCTTCACCCTGGGAGGCCGCTGCGCGGTCCCGACAAGTATCATGTGACCCTGCGGGGGATCGCGGTCCCCGACGGCCCGTTCGGGCAGAGCATCGCGATGGCACGTCAGGTCGCCAAGACAATCCGGAAGACCTCCTTCGCTGTCATGTTCAATCAAGCGGCAAGCTTCGGTAAGCCTCCGAACTACGCGTTTTCGCTGATGACAGGTGAGGATTTGCCGGGCGCCAACGGCTTGTCCGGCACGCTCCTCGACGCCTTGCGACGCGCCGGGCTCAAGGTCGATGGGTCGAGCTTCCAGCCGCATGTGACGATGTTCTACGACCGGAAACGTCGGGAGCCGATCGATGTGCCGCCGCTGAGCTGGCAGGTGCGCGAGTTCGTCCTGATCGAGAGCATCGATAACAGGGAGTACGTGATTTTAGGCTCTTGGCCGCTGGACTGACTTCCATGCAGCCGTGCAAGGCCGGCTTGCGGCAATCGGGGTCGTGTCCCGTTGCTTTGGTCGCGGCCGGCTCTATCGTTCGCGGCCGAAGCCTCATCCGATTCAGACGGAGCCTCTCATGGCCGACTTGTCCGCTTTCCCGATCACCAAGCGCTGGCCCGCCGCGCATCCCGACCGCATCCAGCTCTATTCGCTGCCGACGCCGAACGGCGTGAAGGTCTCGATCGCGCTGGAGGAGCTGGAGCTGCCCTACGAGCCGCATCTCATCGATATCGGCAAGAACGAGACCTGGGGGCCGGAATTCCTGTCGCTGAACCCCAACGGCAAGATCCCGGCGATCATCGACCCCAACGGCCCGGGCGGAAAGCCGTTCGGCTTGTGGGAATCCGGCGCGATCCTGCTCTATCTCGCCGAGAAGACCGGCAAGCTCCTGCCGAAGGACCCGGCCGCCCGCTACGAGACCATCCAGTGGGTGTTCTTCCAGATGGCGGCGATCGGCCCGATGTTCGGCCAGCTCGGCTTCTTCCATAAATTCGCCGGCCGCGAATACGAGGATAAGCGCCCGCGCGACCGCTACGCCAGCGAGAGCAAGCGCCTGCTCGGCGTATTGGAGGATCGGCTCGCGAGCCGCACCTGGATCATGGGCGACGACTACAGCATCGCCGATATCGCGATCCTCGGCTGGGTGCGCAATCTCGTCGGTTTCTACGGCGCGGGCGAACTCGTCGACTATGCGAAGCTGACCCATGTGCCGATCTGGCTGGAGCGCTGCCTGTCGCGCCCGGCCGTGCAGCGCGGCCTCGACAGCCCGAAGCGCCCGGGCTGAGGTTTGATTTAGAACTTCAGCCCTCGTCCTGAGGAGGCCCGAAGGGCCGTCTCGAAGGGCGTTCCAGTTGCCTCCGGAGCCTCCTGGAACGCCCTTCGAGACGCCATTCCCGAACGGAATGGCTCCTCAGGATGAGGGCTTGATGAACTTTCAATGAGATTCAGGGGTGTTCGAGCGTGGCTATCACGATCTACGGCATCAAGAACTGCGACACGATGAAGAAGGCGCGCGTCTGGCTCGATGGCCACGGCGTCGCGGTCGCGTTCCATGACTACAAGACGAGCGGGATCGACCGGGCTTCGCTTGAACGCTGGGTCAAGGAGCACGGCTGGGAGACGGTGCTGAACCGCGCCGGAACCACCTTCCGCGCGCTGCCCGACGCCGAGAAGCAGGGGCTCGATGCCGGGAGGGCGATCGCGCTGATGTTGGCGCAGCCCTCGATGATCAAGCGGCCGGTGCTCGACCTCGGCAAAGGCAAGACGATCGTGGGCTTCAAGCCGGAGATCTACGAGGCGGCGCTGGGGCGAAGCTAACGCTGAAAGCGTTATCCGGATCTTTGCAGCGCCTGCGTAGTTTTAGTGGCTGCTGCAAGGGCTGCTTGGAACGTTGCGCCTTATGATGCGCAGCCATGTTGGTTCGACGTTCCTCGGCGCACAGCGCTTTGCCCTCGGTGTCTTACGGTCCGTTTCGCCAGATGGAGGCGGTGCCGTGGCTGATGCTGGCCGCGTCAATGCGGATTGTCGCCTTCGCGGGCGGGCTGATCGCTGTGCCGGCGCTCATCATCGCGAATGTCGCATTGCTGCTGGCATTCGTGATCGTGGCATGGCGTATGGTGCTGATCAGCGACGGTCAATCCGGTCTGGGGCAGCTCGCGTTCTCGCAGCAACTCAGAATGACGCGCCATGTGCTGCTGCCCATACTGGGACTTCTGGTCGTGGCGACGGTGGCCGCGGCAGCATCGGGGCTATTCACCCGGCCCGGGACATTCATGCTCGGCTTCGATGGCATCGCGTTCGATCAGCATACGCATGCCGGTCGCGTCTGGAGCGGTTTCGTCGCCGCAATCGTGCTGCTGATGGTCCTGCAGGTCGATGAGAGCGCGAAGCCGAGTCTCTTTCGCGCCATGCGGGAGTTCATGCGGCGCATTCGCTGGCTGCTACCCGGCGTTCTTCTGGTTGGCGCCTCCGCAATCCTCCTGGCGCCGATCCAAGGCTGGTTCCGGTTGTGGATCCGCGATATCTGGCTGGGGCAGGGCGTGCCCATCGGGGTCAAGGCGCTGCTGTCTCTCAGCTACGTCGTGATCTTCGCGACGCTGCGGCTTTGGCTGACGGTTGCGATTTTGGTCTTTGCGCTGCGCCAATCGTACCGAGCCTGACCGCTTGCCGACAGGCGACTTGAGCGGAGCGCTTCTGCGTACATGGCCTTTCGCCCAGCGGGGGGATGCGCTACCTCGCAGGCCATGATCGTTCAGCCCCATCCCGCGCAGCCCGAGATCGCTGCCACACCCGAATTCACCTTCAAGGTCGCCGCCCGCGACGGCGCCGCGCGCACCGGCGCGATCAGCATGCCGCGCGGCGTCATCCGCACGCCGGCCTTCATGCCGGTCGGCACCGCCGCCACCGTCAAGGGCATGTATCCCGAGCAGGTGAGGGCGCTCGGCGCCGATGTCGTGCTCGGCAACACCTATCACCTGATGCTGCGGCCCGGTGCCGAGCGCGTCGCGAAGCTCGGCGGGCTGCACAGGTTCATGAACTGGCCGCACCCGATCCTGACCGACTCTGGCGGGTTTCAGGTGATGTCGCTCGCCAATCTGCGCAAGCTGACCGAGGAGGGCGTGACCTTCCGATCGCATATCGACGGCTCGAAGCATGTGCTCAGCCCCGAGCGGTCAGTCGAGATCCAGAACCTGCTCGGCTCCGACATCGTGATGCAGCTCGACGAATGCGTGGCGCTGCCTTGCGAGGAGAAGGTCGCGGAGAAGGCGATGCGGCTGTCGCTGCGCTGGGCCGAGCGCTGCAAGACGGCGTTCGGCGATCATCCGGGCCGGGCGCTGTTCGGCATCGTGCAGGGCGGGGACGTGCCGCATCTGCGCGTCGAAAGCGCGCGCGAGCTCGCCGCCATGGACCTCAAGGGCTATGCGGTCGGCGGGCTGGCCGTCGGCGAGCCGCAGGACGGGATGCTGGCGATGATCGAGACGGTCGAGCCGCATCTGCCGCAGGAGAAGCCGCGCTACCTGATGGGCGTCGGCACGCCGGACGACATCGTCAAATCGGTGGCGCGCGGCATCGACATGTTCGATTGCGTGATGCCGACCCGCGCCGGCCGCCACGGCCAAATCTTCACCCGCTTCGGTCGGATGAACCTGAAGAACGCCAAGCATGCCGAGGATATCAGGCCGGTCGACGCGCAATCCTCCTGCCCGGCCGCCAACAGCTGGTCGCGGGCCTATCTGCACCATCTCGTCAAGGCCGAGGAGATGCTCGGCAAGATGCTGCTGACCTGGGTGAACCTCGCCTATTACCAGGATCTGATGGCGGGCTTGCGCGCCGCGATCGCCGCCGGACGGCTCGAGGATTTCATCGCCGAGACCCGCGAAGGCTGGGAAAGGGGCGAGCCGGCTTGAGCACGGGCCTCGCCCTGCTGCCTCTCAAGATGGCGCTCGCGGCCTGCGTGGTCGTGAGCTGTTCGATGCTGGCCGAGCGCGCCGGGCCGTTGATGGCGGCGATGATCGCGACCCTGCCGATCTCGCTCGGGCCTGTCCTCGTTTTTCTCGCGCTCGACCATGGCCCGGACTTCATCGCGGGGGCTGCGCTCGGCACGATGAACGCCAATGCGACCCATGCCAGCTTCGTACTGAGCTATGTGCTGCTGGCGCAGCGCCATGGCCTGCTCGTCTCCCTCGGCGGAGCCCTTACGATCTGGACGGTGCTGCTGCTGGTTCTTCGCAGCATGGCGCTGCCGGTCGTCCCGCTCACGGTGCTGACCGTGCTCGCCCTGTCCGTCGTGCACCTGCTCGTGCGGCCTTATCTCAAGGTGCGGGCCAAGCCGCCGGCCGGAATCTCGCGCTATGCCATTCCGATCCGCGCGGCCTGCGTCGCGGCGCTGGTCGGCATCGTGACCGGCCTCAGCGAGCGCGTCGGCCCGCAATGGTCCGGCATCCTCGCCGGCCTGCCGATCATCCTGTCGAGCCTGATCATCATCCTGCATACGCGGGCCGGCGGTCCGGCCGCAGCCGCGGTCATCGGTAGCAGCGCGCTTGGTTTGCTTGGAGCCGGGCTTGGGTTGGCGGCGGTGCATCTCGCCGCCGTGCCCTGGGGCTCATGGACGGCGCTGGGCCTCGGTCTCGCCATCGCGGTTGTCTGGAACCTGATCCTGCTCGGGCTGGCGCGCCGGTCGGCGCCATGATGCCACGAACAGGCCGCCGATGATCAGCACGATGCCGACGAGCTGAAGCGAGGACGGGATTTCGCCCAGCGCGGGAATCGCGAGCAGCGTGCCGGTGACCGGGATCAGCGGCGGGAAGCGCCCGACCACGGACGGCCCCAGCACATGTGCCGCCCAGCCCCAGACCCAGAGCCCGACGATGACGTTGAGAACGCCCTGGTTGAAGCCGTGGAGCGCGAGCACCCACCAGGGCGCGACGTCGAAGCCGCGGAAATAGAACAGGAAATAGACCGGCAGGTAGACGAGCGACAGGACCGAGACGATCGCCGTCGCGTTCAGGCCGTCGACCTGCCAGCGCTGGATCATCAGGGGATAGAAGCCCCAGAGCAGGCCGACGCCGAGAAAGCAGAGATCACCGCGCAGGGTCATGGCGTTCGCGCCCGCGCTGCCGGCGATGCCGAGGCAGATCAGACCGGCGAGCACGCCGGCGACGCCGACCATGAGCCGCCCGGTCAGGGCGGCGCCGAACATCACGACCGAGCCGATGATGCCGATCAGCGTCACCGTGCCCGGCCCGATGGTGGCGCCGTGCGCGGCGGGCGCCATGGTGAGACCGGTCAGCATCAGATAGGTCATCGGGAAGCCGCTGCTCAGCGTCAGCCAGAGACCGCGCTTCCAGCCGACGCCGCCGCAGGAGGCCAGGCCCGGCCGCAGGAAGATCGGCAAGAGCAGCAGGCCGGCGGTGGCGAAGCGCAGCGCCATCAGGTCGTGCTGGGTCAATCCGTTCAGGACGGCATGGCGGCTGATGACGAAATTCGAGCCGTAGATCAGCACGGCCAGCAGCATGCCGAGCGCCGCGAGGCGCTTGCGGCGGCGCACCCTCGCATCCGTCTCGTGCAGGGCAGCGGGAGCGATCTGATCCATGGCCTCTCTCTACCGCCGCGCCACCGGGCCGGTTACGGGGCGGCACGCATGGCGCCCGCGCGTGCCGCGGCAGACCGTATTTGCGCCCCGTTTCGGCCCTGCTGGCGCCCAGACGCGACGGCTTTCTTGCGCGGCAACATGCAAGGGGCGCAGCAATGTGGAGCGCAACCGATGCCGACAGATTCTGATTTTCCCGCCCCGACCACGATGGCGGCCAGGTTGGGGGGCGATCTCCTGCTGACGTTGGGCGTCGCCACGGCGACCGCCTTGCTCGTGATGGTGCCGACGCTCATGTCCGATGCGGCGCCCGATCGCGCCAGGGCATCGACCCTGACCCTGCTGCGCGATGGCAAGATCGGCGACCGGTTGGCGGAATTCGCATCGGTCGGCGAGGAGGATTTCTCGGCCGGGCGTCCGCTCACGCCGGCCGCCCTGGCGATGCCGATGACGCTCGCATGGCCGGAGCAGGGTGATTGGACCCCGCCCCGGACGGTCGCGCAGGCCAAGGTGCCCGCCGCAGCCAGTGCGGTTACGCTGCCGCCGCGGCGTCTCGCGGTGCTGTCCGAGAAGAAAGGGCAGGGGGCGGCCGCGCCGCTGGTGATCCTGCCTCCGGCGGCCATGATCACCGTAGATACGGCGCAGGCGGCGGAAGCGTCAGGCGGCGAGGCCGGCGATACATCCCTGCGGCAGCTTGTGGTCGCGCCGGCGATGAAAGTCGTCGACGTGGTGTCCGGCGCGGCCGGGAGCGTGCAGGCGGCAGGGTCATGGACCCTGACGCAGGCGAACGGCCTGCTGCCGCGCTGGTGAGCGCGGCAGCTTGAGGCCTATCGATCAGGCCAGCGCCTTCAGCGCGCTGCGACCGGCATAGACGGCTTGCGCGCCGAGCTCTTCCTCGATGCGCAGGAGCTGGTTGTACTTCGCGGTCCGATCCGAGCGGGCGAGCGAGCCGGTCTTGATCTGCCCGCAATTGGTGGCGACGGCGAGGTCGGCGATGGTCGAATCCTCGGTCTCGCCCGAGCGGTGCGACATCACGGCGGTATAGCCGGCGCGCTGCGCCATCTCGACGGCGGCCAGCGTCTCGGTCAGGGAGCCGATCTGGTTGACCTTGACCAGGATCGAGTTCGCCGTCTTGCTCTTGATGCCCTGCGACAGGCGGGTGACGTTGGTGACGAAGAGATCGTCGCCGACGAGCTGGCACTTCGAGCCAACGAGATCGGTCAGCGCCTTCCAACCCTCCCAGTCATCCTCGGCCATGCCGTCCTCGATCGAGACGATCGGGTAGTTGCCGACGAGCTTGGCGAGATACTTGGCCTGCGCCTTGGGATCACGCGTCTTGCGCTCGCCTTCGTAGACGTAGGAACCGTCCTTGAAGAACTCGGTCGCGGCGCAGTCGAGCGCCAGCGCGACGTCCTGGCCCGGCTTGTAGCCGGCAGTCTCGATCGCCTGCATGACGAAGTCGAGTGCAGCCTCGGCCGACTTGATGTTCGGGGCGAAGCCGCCCTCGTCACCGACATTGGTGTTGTGGCCGGCGTCGTGCAGCTTCTTCTTCAGGGTGTGGAAGATCTCCGCGCCCATGCGCAGGCCTTCGGCGAAGGAGGGCGCGCCGATCGGCATGACCATGAATTCCTGGAAGTCGATCGGATTGTCGGCATGGGCGCCGCCATTGACGATGTTCATCATCGGCACCGGCAGGACGCGGGCCGAGGTGCCGCCGACATAGCGGTAGAGCGGCAGGCCGGAGGCTTCGGCCGCGGCCTTGGCGACGGCGAGCGAGACGCCGAGGATGGCGTTGGCGCCGAGCTTCGACTTGTTCGGCGTGCCGTCGAGCTCGATCATGACCTGGTCGATCGCGGTCTGGTCCTCGGCGTCCATGGCGACGATCGCCTCGGCGATGGCGACGTTCACCGCCTCGACCGCCTTGAGCACGCCCTTGCCGCCATAGCGGGACTTGTCGCCGTCGCGCAGCTCGACCGCCTCATGCGCACCGGTCGAGGCGCCCGACGGAACGGCGGCGCGGCCCATCGAACCGTCTTCCAGCACGACATCGACCTCGACCGTCGGATTGCCGCGGGAATCGAGGATCTGGCGTCCAATGATGTCGATGATCGCGGTCATGGCAGGCTCCGGGAGAGGCGGGGCGGGATGGATAGGGCGCTTCTAGCCAAGAGCCTGCCGCGGGGAAAGCCTCAATCCGCAGGTTCTTGACGGTGCGGCAGCGGTCCCATGGCGCGGCGCTTGCGGATTGTCGGGGCAACCAGACGCTTCGTCCCATCGGGAAACGATCATGTTCCAGACCATGCCTAACCGTCGCCGGCCTTCACTCAACTCTGTCCTGTTCTGGTCCGGCCTCACCGTGCTGTGGTGGGTGGGGCTTTGCCTCGCTGCGGGGCGGCCGGTCTGGTTCTGGTAGGTCCTCGTCCGGCAACCCGAGATAGCCGCCGAGCAGGAAGCCGGCCTGCAGCGCGAAGAGATAGCCGATCCAGACGAGGACGACGAAGAGGCCGAACTCGCCGCGGATAACCCATGTCGGAAAGATGACGAGCGTGACGGCGACGCTGGCCAGGACGATTGCCGGATAGCCGTAGGACAAGCCGATCAGCAGGCCCATCAGAAATAATATGCCGGCAATGATCATGTAGCTTGGTCTAGGCTTCTGATTTCGTGATATCGACCTAGATCTTATGACGCGATCACGCAAACAAGCGTGTGGAAGATCGGAAGATATTTAAGAAAACTATCGAATATGATCGTATAAAATTTGATTATTATATCGATCGTTTTATTTACGAACGGACGGAAGCTCCTGCTGCTGCGCGCAGCAGGATGCAGGGCCGGTGCTGTCCGGCGTTCAAAACGGCGGCAGTTCCCATATCGGCCGGAGATGCTCTAGAACCCCGCCCAAATCCAGGAGCATCCCATGACCATCGACGCCTCCACCTTGCAGCTCGGCCAGAGCAGCGCCTTGCCCGCCTCGCCGGAGGAGGCGCGGCTCGACCGTGTGCCCAATGTGCATGCCGGCACGAACTACCTTGCCCGCTTCACCTGTCCGGAATTCACCTCGATCTGCCCGGTCACCGGCCAGCCCGATTTCGGCATCCTCGTCATCGACTACCTGCCGGGGCAGTGGCTGGTCGAATCGAAGTCGCTGAAGCTCTATCTCGGCTCGTTCCGCAACCACGGCGCCTTCCACGAGGATTGCACCGTGTCGATTGGCAAGACGCTGGTCGATCTGCTGGAGCCGGAATGGTTCCGCATCGGCGGCTACTGGTATCCGCGCGGCGGCATTCCGATCGACGTGTTCTGGCAAACAGGCGAGCCGCCGAAGGGCCTCTGGCTGCCCGACCAGGGCGTTGCGCCCTATCGCGGGCGGTGAGCCTCCGCCGCGCCGAGCATCGGCAGGATGCGCGGCGCGGCAAAGCCGAGCAGCCCGATCCCGACGGCAAAAAGGGTGACGGCGCCGGTCGTGCCGAACAAGTGGAGCGCGGTGCCCATCAGCACGGGACCGAGCGCATGGCCCGCAAACAGCGAGCAGGCGAACAGAGAGACCGCCGAACCGCGGGCGCAGGGCGCGAGTTCGGTGGCCTGCGCCTGGAACGTGCCGTGCATCAGGAAGAAACCGAAGCCGTTGATGACGAAGAACGGCACGGCGCTCCACCACGGCAGGAAGGGCAGCGCAAACAGCCCATAGCCGATCGCCATGAGAACGCCGCCGACGACCGGCATGCGGGCAGGGCCGATCCGGTCGACCAGGATACGGGTCGAGAGACCGTAGATCAGCCCGCCGATGCCGGTTCCGGCGATGACCAGCCCGGCAAGCGAGGGGCCGACCCCGGCGCGCTCCTGCAGGATTGCGGCGACGAAGGGCGGCATGCCGAAGATCAGGCTGCCTTCGGTGATCACCAGCGCATAGAGAAGCTTCGAGCGCGGGTTCGAGAAGACGGCCGCGTAACTCGCGATCGCTCCGCCCAGGGTCGGGCGGCGGCGCACGGCGTTGGCGCGGGGGCGCATCGTCAGGGTCAGCATCAGGAAGGCGAGCGCGGCAATGCCGCCTGCCATCAGGAAGACGCCCCGCCAGCCGACATATTCGGCGATCACGCCGGAACAGGCGGCGCCAGCCATCTGGCCGAAGATCATGATGACGGTGAAGCGGCCGAGCGTGATCTGGCGCTGAGCCATCGTCGCGCGATCGCCGATCGCGGCCATCGCGATCGGGATGATTCCGCCGGCGACGATGCCGCTCGCAGCACGCAGCGCGAGCAATACCTCGAAGTTCGGCGCGAAAGAGCAGGCGATCGACAGCAGGGTCAGGAGGGCGAGGCAGGTGCCGATCGTGCGGATCTTGCCGACTGCGTCGGCGATGGGGCCGAGGACCGGCTGCCCGAACGCGTATGAGAAGGAGAACGCTGTCGCCATCACCGCGATCTGCGCGATCGAGCGACTGAAATGGTCGGCGAGGGTCGGCACCAGCGGGTCGATGAGCCGCATGGTGAAGGTCGAGGCGAAACCGCAGGCCCCGAGGACGAGAACGAGCGTTCCTAGCGATGTCGCCGATGGTTCCTTCAGCGACGCGGGATCAGACATAGGCGAGCGCCGCCGGGGCGGTGCGCGACTTGGCCAGGCGGTCGAAGCCCTGCAATTCGGCGATCAGGCCCTTGAACTCGGCGAGCGGCACCATGTTGGGGCCGTCCGAGGGTGCCTTGTCGGGATCGGGATGGGTCTCGATGAACAGGCCGGCGACGCCGACGGCGACCGCCGCGCGCGACAGCACCGGCACGAACTCACGCTGGCCACCGGTCGAGGCGCCCTTGCCGCCGGGCTGCTGCACCGAATGGGTGGCGTCAAAGATCACCGGGGCGCCGATCTCGGCCATGGTCGGCAGGGCGCGCATGTCGGAGACCAGCGTGTTGTAGCCGAAGGAGGCGCCGCGCTCGGTCAGCATCACGTTCGGGTTGCCGCTCTCGGTCACCTTGGCGGCGACATTGACCATGTCCCAGGGGGCGAGGAACTGGCCCTTCTTGACGTTGACGACGCGGCCGGTCTTCGCGGCGGCGACGAGCAGATCGGTCTGGCGGCACAGGAAGGCCGGAATCTGGAGGATGTCGACGATTTCGGCCACGGGCGCGCACTGGTCGGCCTCGTGCACGTCGGTCACGACCGGCAGGCCGGTGCGCTCGCGAATCTCGGCATAGACGGGCAGGGCGGCCTTCATGCCGATGCCGCGGGCGCCCTTGACGCTGGTGCGGTTGGCCTTGTCGAAGGAGGCCTTGAAGACGAGGCCGATCTTCAGCTCGTCTGCGATCTCCTTGAGCGCCAGCGCGCATTCGAGCGCGTGATCGCGGCTTTCCATCTGGCAGGGGCCGGCGATCAGGGCGAGCGGCAGCGCATTGCCGAAGCGCACGGGGCGGGCGAGATCCTCGCCGATGGTCACGATGGCGTTGGGAGTCATGGTGGCGTCCTTGTCCAGCGGGCTGCCGGGCTTAAGTCCGCCGGCACGGCCGGGTCAAGTCGGGGAGGCGCTACGGAGAGCTTATCGGCCATGCTTGCCGCGAACGGGCTGGCGAAGCAGGAGCGAGGTCTGTAAATTCACAGGCGAAGCACTATCTCGGATGACGATGCAGGATCGGATGTGGATACGGCGCGGACGGGAATGATGCAGTCAGGCCAGGACAAGGCAAGGCAGGCAGGGCGTCCGGTGCGCGCCGGCGGCGGGTTGGTGATGACCGGGCTGGTCATGGCCGATCGCCCCAAGCGCGGCCAGCCACCGAGCGATGGCAGCGGGCGCGAAGGCGGCGGGCGCGAGGGCAGCGGCACTGCGGTCCTCACCCGGACGCGGACGCGCAAGCCCAATCTCTATCGTGTCCTGCTGCTCAACGACGACTACACTCCGATGGAGTTCGTCGTTCACGTTCTGGAGCGGTTCTTCAACAAGGATCGCGCCGAAGCCACGCAGATCATGATGCATGTGCATCAGAACGGCGTCGGCGAATGCGGCGTCTTTACCTACGAAGTCGCCGAGACCAAGGTTACGCTCGTCATGGATCTGGCGCGCAAGCACATGCATCCGCTGCAATGCGTGATGGAGAAGAAGTAGTCTTGGGTCATCGAGTTCTTTTGGAAATCAGATAGGAGCGCGCCCCTTGCCGAGTTTCTCGCGCAGTCTCGAACAGGCGCTTCACCGGGCTCTGGCCCTCGCCAATGAGCGCCGTCACGAATACGCCACCCTCGAACACCTCCTGCTCGCGCTGGTCGACGATCAGGACGCGGCCGCGGTGATGCGCGCCTGCAGCGTCGATCTCGACCTGCTCAGGCGCAACCTCGTCGATTACATCGACGCGGAGCTGACCAATCTCGTCACCGATGGCCGTGACGATTCCAAGCCGACCGCCGGCTTCCAGCGCGTCATCCAGCGCGCGGTGATCCATGTCCAGTCCTCTGGTCGCGAAGAGGTGACCGGTGCCAATGTGCTCGTCGCGATGTTCGCCGAGCGCGAGAGCCACGCCGCCTACTTCCTGCAGGAGCAGGACATGACCCGCTACGACGCGGTCAACTATATCAGCCACGGCATCGCCAAGCGCCCCGGTGCGAGCGAAAGCCGGCCTGTCCGCGGTTCCGAGGAGGAGGGCGAGCCGCAGCGCGAGCAGCGCTCCGAGCAGGGCCAGGCCGAGGACAAGGACAAGAAGAAAAAGGAAAGTGCGCTCGACGCTTACTGCGTCAACCTCAACCGCAAGGCGAGGGACGGGCGCATCGATCCGCTGATCGGCCGCGAGGCCGAGGTGCAGCGCACGATCCAGATCCTGTGCCGCCGCCAGAAGAACAATCCGCTGCTGGTCGGCGACCCCGGCGTCGGCAAGACGGCGATCGCCGAGGGCCTCGCCCTCAAGATCACGCGCGGCGAGGTGCCCGAGGTGCTGGAGGACGCGACCGTCTTCTCGCTCGACATGGGCACGCTCTTGGCCGGCACCCGCTATCGCGGCGATTTCGAAGAGCGCCTCAAGCAGGTGATGAAGGAGATCGAGCAGCACCCGAAGGCGATCATGTTCATCGACGAGATCCACACGGTGATCGGCGCCGGTGCGACCTCGGGCGGCGCGATGGACGCCTCGAACCTGCTGAAGCCGGCGCTGGCCTCGGGCTCGCTGCGCTGTATCGGCTCGACCACCTACAAGGAATACCGCCAGTATTTCGAGAAGGACCGGGCGCTGGTGCGCCGCTTCCAGAAGATCGACGTCAACGAGCCGTCGGTTCCGGACACGATCGAGATCCTGAAGGGGCTGAAGCCCTATTTCGAGGAGTTCCACAAGCTGCGCTACACCAACGACGCCATCAAGGCGGCGGTGGAGCTCTCGGCCCGCTACATCCATGACCGCAAGCTGCCGGACAAGGCGATCGACGTGATCGACGAGACCGGTGCCTCGCAGATGCTGGTGACCGAGTCGAAGCGCAAGAAGACGATCGGCGTCAAGGAGATCGAGGCCGCGATCGCGACCATGGCGCGCATCCCGGCCAAGACCGTCTCCAAGGACGATGCCGAGGTGCTGCGCAATCTCGAGACCACGCTGAAGCGCACGGTTTACGGGCAGGAGAAGGCGATCGAGGCGCTTTCCTCCTCGATCAAGCTCGCCCGCGCGGGCTTGCGCGACGGCGAGAAACCGATCGGCTGCTATCTCTTCGCCGGCCCGACCGGCGTCGGCAAGACCGAGGTCGCGCGCCAGCTCGCCTCCTCGCTCGGCGTCGAGCTGATCCGCTTCGACATGTCCGAATATATGGAGCGCCACACCGTCTCGCGATTGATCGGCGCGCCTCCGGGCTATGTCGGCTTCGACCAGGGCGGCCTGCTGACCGACCAGATCGACCAGCATCCGCATAGCGTGCTGCTGCTGGACGAGATCGAGAAGGCCCATCCGGACCTGTTCAACATCCTCCTGCAGGTGATGGATCACGGCAAGCTGACCGACAATAACGGCAAGCAGGTCGATTTCAGGAACGTCATCCTGATCATGACGACCAATGCCGGCGCCGCCGATATGGCCCGCAACGCCTATGGCTTCACCCGGACCAAGCGCGAGGGCGATGATACCGAGGCGATCAACAAGCTGTTCGCGCCGGAATTCCGCAACCGGCTCGACTCGGTCATCTCCTTCGGCCATCTGCCGAAAACGGTGGTCGCCCGCGTCGTCGACAAGTTCGTGCTCCAGCTCGAAGCGCAGCTCGCCGACCGCAACGTCACGATCGAGCTCTCGGACGAGGCGCGCGAATGGCTCGTCGACAATGGCTATGACGAGGCGATGGGCGCCCGGCCGATGGCGCGCCTGATCCAGCAGACGATCAAGACGCCGCTCGCCGACGAGGTTCTGTTCGGGCGCCTGAAGAGCGGCGGCGCGGTCAAGGTCGTCGTCGTCCAGTCCGAGACCGGCATCAAGGTGCTCGGCCTCGAGTTCCCGGACGGGCCGGCCAAGCCCAAGCCGGAGAAAGATGTCGCGGCGGCGACCGCCAAGCGCGTTCCGAAGCCGCGTGCGAAAACTGCGGCTGCCGGCAAAACGACCAAGACTCCGCCGCGGCGAGGGCCTAAAGGTAGCGGCACTCCAGATGGGACAGGTGGCGCGCCGAAGGCCTCGGCCAAGGGCGTCCGCACCGTGCCGAAGGTTCCGCTGACGAAGGCCTGAGAACGTGTTGTTCAAGCGCAAGACCGCGAGCCTCGCCGCCGATGGCGGCGAGGTGCTTCAGGAGGCACCCGTGGCGCCCACCGCCCCGGCGCGCCCGAAGAAGGAGAAGCTCGGCTGGTTCGAGAAGCGGGACCGGCGTCGCCGCCGCCGCAAGATCTTCGAGGAGGTGCTGGGCTGGATCCTGGTGCCGGCCTTCGGCTACCTGATCTATCTCGGCGTGCAGGCCGTCGGCGGCATCCCCAAGGAACTGATCGAGTTCGCCAACGAACTCATCGCCATCGCGATGAAGGGCGGCAAGGGCTGACGATCAGCGCCGACGCTCCTGCATCAACCGCAGGGCGGATCGGCTTGCCGGTGCCTATGCAAGCGTCGGGCGCATGGACGATAGAGGAACTGACCGGCACTCCTCCGGGCCGGAACCTGTGTCGAACCATCCCGCAGCAATGACCTCATGAGCGTATCCGCCGACTGGAGCTGGCAGCGCGTCGCGCTGGCCGGCATGCGCGATGCGCTGATGCTGCCGGCCTGGATCGTCGGCTTCGGGCTGATCGGCATCGGCTCGCTCGCGCGCGATGTCGGCTATCCCGTCGATGTCGCCGTGCTCTCGACCATCCTGGTCTGGGCCGGTCCCTCTCAGGTCTTGTTCTTCGCCTCGATCGCGGCCGGAGCCGCCTGGAGCGCGATCGTGATCGCCATTGCCTTCGCCTCGCTGCGCTTCCTGCCGATGACCATGGCGATCCTGCCGCTGCTGCGCCGGCCCGGCCAGAGCGTCTGGCAGCAGGTTCTGCTCGCCCACTACGTCGCGGTCACCGCCTGGAGCGAGGGTTTGCGGCGCCTGCCCGGCATCGCGCCGCATCAGCGCGTGGCCTATTTCCTCGGCTTCGCCAATACCTGCATGGCGGTGAGCTCGCTCGGCACCTTTGCTGGGTACTACCTGCTCGGCGCGCTGCCGGTTCCCTTCGCTGCCGGCCTGTTGTGCCTGACGCCGATGTTCTTCCTGATCTCGCTGCTCGCCGGCCTGCGCCATCGCGGCGATGTGGCGGCTCTCATCCTCGGGCTCGCCTTCGCGCCCCTCTGCCAGCGCTTCATCGGCGGTGGCTTCGACCTGATCGTGGCCGGACTCGTGGCCGGAACCCTGGCCTTCCTCATCGGACGGAACCGGAAGCCGGCATGACCCAGCCGATCGCCATGCTCGACGGGCCGCTCTGGCCCTATCTCGCGCTCTTGCTCTTCGCCGTGCTGCCGACGGAGATCTGGCGCTGGCTTGCGGTCGGCTTCTCGCGTGGGCTCTCCAACGATTCGCCGCTGCTCGAATGGGTGAGGGCGGTCGCGACCGCGCTGCTCGCGGGGATCGTGGCCAAGCTGATCGTCTCGCCGCCGGGCGTGCTCGCGGCGGCTCCGGGCTGGGTGCGCGTCGCGGCGCTGGTGGCCGCGGCCGCCGTCATGCTCGTCGACAAGCGCCGGATGATGCTCGCGGTGCTCGCCGGCGAGACGGTCCTGATCGGCGGCGTCTGGCTGTTCGCGGCCTAGGCATACCCCTTGTCATTCCGGGGCTTCGCGTAGCGAAGAACCCGGAACCCACGACCGGGTGCGCGGCCAGCAACCGAACACAGGATGTCTCACCCGGTCGTGGGTTCCGGGCTCGCGCCTGCGGCGCGCCCCGGAATGACAAGGGTGGCGCTGGCTAGGAGTGACTTGGCACTTGTCCCCTTCGCTTAGACTTTCGCCAGCAGCCGGCGGACATGGCCGAGCTTGTCGGGATTGCGAATGATGTAGATCGCGGCGACTGCCCCGTCGCGGATATCGAGCGCCATCGCCTGGGCTGTTTCGCCGCGCTCCAGGCTGACATAGCCGGGCAGGCCGTTGATCATCACGAATTCATAGCGTGTCGTGGCGCGAGCCTCGCGCTCGACATGGCGGCTGATGCCGGCGAAGAAGCGGCCGATCTTCTCGCTGCCGAGGATCGGGTTCAGCACCGAATTGACCTTGCCGCCGCCATCGGCGCGCAGGATCGCGTCATGGGCCAGCATGCTTTTCAGGATCGTGGCATCGGTGCTGTGGGCGGCCTCGAAGAAGGCTTTTGCATAGCGCCGGGCGTCGTCGGGCGAGAGCGGGTGGCGCGGGCCGTCCTCCTCGCGGGCATGGCGGCGCGCCCGTGAGACGAGCTGCCGGCAGGTGGCCTCACTGCGCCCGAGCGTGTCGGCGATCTCGGAAAAAGGCAGGTCAAAGACGTCGTGCAGCAGGAAGGCGGCGCGCTCCAGCGGCGAAAGCCGTTCCAGCGCGAGCTGGAGCGCATAGGGCACGTCGATCGCTTCGCCGGCACTCGGGGCAGCGCCGATCGTCTCGATTAGGGGCTCCGGCAGCCAGGCGCCGACATAGGTCTCGCGCTTGCGCCGGGCCGACTTCATCAGGTCGAGGCAGAGCCGCGTCACCACGCGCCCGAGCCAGGCGCGCGGGTTCGCTATCGCCTCGGGCGCGGAGTCGTGCCAGCGTAGCCATGCATCCTGCACCACATCCTCGGCATCGCTGAGCGAGCCGAGCATGCGGTAGGCGAGGCGGATCAGGTAGGACCGGTTGGCCTCGAAAGCAGTGGCGGGCGCGCCTGTCATGCGCGCCGGGTTGATGTCATCAAGCGGCGGCCTCGCTCTTGCGCGGCCGGTCGGCCGGGTGGCGCGTGCGGAAGCCGACATTGATGCGGTTCCAGGTGTTGATCGCGCCGATCGCGAAGGACATGTCGACCATGTCCTTCTCGCTGAAATGCTCCTTCAGCTCGGCATAGGCCGCGTCGCTCGGGCTGCGCTCGGAGGCGCGGGTCAGTTCCTCGGTCCAGCGCAGGGCGGCACGCTCGCGCGGCGTATAGAGCTCGGACTCCTCCCAGGCGTTGAGCAGGTTGATGCGCGCCTCGCTCTCGCCGGCCTTGCGCGCGTCGAGCACATGCATGTGCAGGCAATAGGCGCAGCGGTTGATCTGCGAGGCGCGGATCTTCACCAGCTCCATCAGGCTGTGCTCGAGGGCCGAGTTGTTGACGTAGTCCTGCAGGACCAGCATCGCCTTGTAGGCTTCGGGCGCGATCTGGAAGGCGTTGAGGCGTTGGCTCATGACTGTCTCCATCGGTTGATGACGACAAGACGATCGAGCCGGCCTCGTTGTGACATGGCCCCTCAGATTTTTTTCAGGGCCTCGCGGATTTTCTCGGCATTGCTGGCCAGCACCTCGTTCTTCTCCATCGCGCCGGTATGCGGGCGGAGTGCCACGCCCTCGAAGCGGGGCATGACATGGACATGGAGATGGAACACGACCTGGCCGCCGGCAGCCTCGTTGAACTGCTGGATGGTGACGCCCTCGGCCGAGAAGGCGGCCTTCACGGCGCGCGCCAGCTTCTGCGTGGTCAGCGCCACCGCGTGCAGCGCATCGGTGGGCGCGTCGAAGACATTGCGGCAGGCCGTCTTTGGGATCACCAGAACATGGCCGTCGGCGCGCGGCATGATGTCCATGATCGCCAGCGTCTCGGTATCCTCGTAGACGGTGTGGGAGGGCAGTTCGCCGCGCAGGATCTTGGCGAAGACGTTGGATTGATCATAGGCGGTCATGGCGGGTCCGGCAGGATCGGAAAAGGGTAGGCGCAAGCTGCGGCGCCCCGGCCGGGGCGTCAAGGCCGCGGACCGGCTGATGGCCCCGCCTCAGGCGCCGAGCGGCAGCGCCGTCTCGACATGGGCGTCGAGCACGAGGTCATCGCCGGCGCCCATCACCTGAAGCTCGCTCACGGTGAGACGAAGCAGGGACTTGCCCCACCAGCGTGCGACGATCTCGGCCAGCGCCGCGGTTTCGTCGGCGTCGAGGTCGTCGGTGAGGTTGTAGAACCCGACGAGCCAGAGATCGCCCGGCGCGCGGCCGAAAGTCGCCTGCACCTCCTGCAGCATGTTCCGGCCGGCGCGCTTCTCCGGATAGACCGGGAGGTAGAGCCGGCCGCGATTGACGTTGCCGGAGAAGAGACCGCGCAGCGCCACCGTGAAGGGTTCGATCCGGCGCAGGGCTTCGCGGGTTTCGGCGGTAATCGTCGGGGCCTCGGCAAGGCTGAGCGAGCCGCAGACCGTCGCGTGCAGGCGGTCCTGTCGCTTAGGCAGGATGTCCCAGGCGATCTTGCCGGCGAAGGGCGCGGCCTTCAGCTCGGCCTCCAGTGCGAGGAAGGCCGGAGAAGCGCGCAAGGCGCGGTCTTCCAAAGGCAGCACCAGCGAGTAGACCGCCGGGTGGCGGCCCATCTCGTAGAACTTGCCCTCGCGCCGGGCGATGACACCGGGATGCTCCGGCGCGACCAATGGCAGATGCGCCAGCCGGTAGCTTTCGTCGAGGGTGAGCGGGTTCGTGAAGTCGGTGAGGCTGCGGCGATAGCCGAGTTCGTCGTCCTCGCAGAAGATCGGAGCGGAGGAGGTGGCGGTCGCAAGCGCGGCGTCAGTCATCGGCGGTATCCGTCTTGCGGAAGGGGCTTTCGGCTGCGAGCGCTTCCCGCGCCGCCGCGATCTGCTCGCGCTCCTGCGCGAGATAGGCGGCGACGGGCCGGCGCAGGCCGGGATCGGCGATATGGTGCAGCGAGCGGGTGATGACCGGCCGGTAGCCGCGCACCAGCTTGTGCTCGCCCTGCGCGCCGGCCTCGACGCGGGCGAGGCCGTGGGCAATCGCATAATCGATGGCCTGATGGTAGCAGACCTCGAAATGCAGGAAGGGGTGATCCTCGATGCAGCCCCAGTTGCGGCCGTAGAGTGTGTTGGCGCCGCGGAAATTGATGGCGCCGGCGATATAGCGCCCGGCGCGCTTCGCCATCACCAGCACGATGCGCTCGCCCATCGCCGCACCGACCGCTGAGAAGAACGCACGGTTGAGATAGGGCCGACCCCATTTGCGCGCGCCGGTATCCTCGTAGAACGAGAAGAAATCGTCCCAGACCGCCTCGGGTGAGATCGTTGCCGGAGAGAACTTCGATGCTGATGCCGTTGGCGAGCGCTTCGCGCCGCTCGCGCTTCAGCGCCTTGCGCTTGCGCGAAGCCAGCGTCGTGAGGAAATCGTCATAGGTTTCAAAGCCTTCGTTTTGCCAGTGGAACTGAAGGTCGTTGCGCTCGATGTACCCGGCTTGCTTCAGCGCGGCGATGTCCGGTTCCTGCGCGAAGGTGACATGGACCGAGGAGGATTGCGTCTGCCCGCGCAGGGCCTCGAGTCCGCCGATCAGGGCGGCGCGGGCCTCATCTGCGCGCGGAGTGTCAGAGACCAGCAGGCGCGGGCCCGTCGCCGGGGTGAAGGGCGCGGCGACCTGGAGCTTCGGGTAGTAGCGCCCGCCGGCGCGCTCATAGGCATCGGCCCAGCTATGGTCGAAGACATATTCGCCCTGGCTGTGGCTCTTCAGGAAGCTGGGTGCTGCGGCCAGGAGCTGACCGGCATCGTCCTCGACGAGGAGATAGGCCGGCGACCAGCCGGTGCGGCCGCCGGTGCAGCGGCTCTCCTCCAGCGCCATGAGGAATTCATGGCTGACGAAGGGATTGTCCCGGTCGAGCGCGGGATCGCCGGGGCGCGCGGCGGGGGCCGAGATGGCGTCCGCCAGCGCATGAGGGTTGGCGCAGGCATTCCATGCGCCTGCGGGGACGGCCTTGAGGGAGGTCGCGACACGAACGGTGAGATCGCCGCCCTCCGTTTCGCTCAAGGGCGGAAGCCCTCGAAGACCATCTGGTCGGCCATGGCCGCGGCCCGCTGCCGCTCTTCAGGCGTGCGCACTGTCCAGCTCATCAAGGGCAGGCCCAGCGCGTTGCGGCAGAGGTAAGGAGCTGCGCTGTCGAGGTCGGTGACCTTCCAGGAGATGAAGTCCGGCCGGCTCTCGGTGAAGTGCAGGAGATTGGCGAGGGCATGTTTCCGCTCCGGCGACAGGCTGTCGTAATCGCCGTAATCATAGGCGTTCATCGCCACGATGCCGCGCGGAATCTCCGGCGCAAGCTCGCGCAGAGCCGTCACGATCGCGGGATCGAAGGACTTGATCACAATCGGATGGTTCCTGTAGCCCGCGACGATTTCCACGGTCCGGCGTGTCAGGGCGAGGTCCCCGTCGAAACGGCTCTTGATCTCGATCACCAGCGGAACGCGTCCGCCGATCAGGTCGAGGAAGGCCGAGAGCGTCAGGATGGGATCGCTCGACCCCTTGAGCGTGATCGCGGTGAGCTCCGCCGCCTTGCGCGCGACGACGGCGCCGGTCTCGCCCGTCAGGCGATCGAGCACGAAATCATGGAACACGACCGCCTCGCCATCGGCGGTGAGCTGGACGTCGCATTCGATGCCGAAGCCACCGGCGATGGCCGCGGTAGCGGCGGAGGGGCTGTTCTCGATCACGCCGGCTGCCAGATCATGCAGGCCGCGATGCGCGATCGGCTTCGCCACCAGCCAGCCCAGATCGGGCCGGCCGGGGTTTTTGAGCGTCCCTGCGGACATCAGGCGATCTCGAACATCGCTTCGACTTCGACGGCGGCATCGGCCGGCAGTTCGGCGACGCCGACGGTCGAGCGGGCATGGCGGCCCTTGTCGCCGAGCACCTCGACCATCAGGTCCGAAGCGCCGTTCATGATCGCCGGCAGGGCGGCGAAATGGGGGGCGGCGTTGATGAAGCCGCCGAGGCGGACGCAGCGCACGATGCGGCCGAGATCGCCGCCGAGCGCGGCCTTGGCCTGGGCCAGGACGTTGATGGCGCAGAGGCGGGCGGCCTCCAGGCCGGCCTCGTTGAAGATCTCGGCGCCGAGCTTGCCCTTGTGCTTGTCGGAAAGCTTGCCGTCGAGGCCGAAGCAGATCTGGCCGGAGATGACCAAGAGGTTGCCGGTGATCACATAGGGCACGTAGTTGGCGATGGGCGCGGCCGGGCTCGGCAGGGTGATGCCGAGTTCGGCGAGGCGGGTATCGACGACGTTCATAAGCTTGGCTCCGCGAGCGAGGCAGGGTGCCTTCGGGCAGGCCTTTCATGGCCGAAGCCAGCGGGCCTCGCAAGCATCGGGACATGTTGCGCGGGCAGGGCTGATGCGACGGGCGGGAGCAGCCCGCCGCCATGTTTGCGCCATTGCCGCGATGCACCTAGATTTCGCACAGGTCACAACGGACAAGCGGCGCATGAACGAAACAGTCTCGAAGCTCGCGACCCAGGCGAGCGGGGTTCTCGCGGGGGTGCTGGTTCTGGCCGCGATGCCGGCCTTTGCCCAGGCAGCGTCGGAGCGGGTGGTTCTGGCACCGCATCGTGCGGTCTATGACCTCGTGCTCGACAGCGGCAAGCCATCCGGCAATATCGAGACGGCGAAGGGCCGCATCGCCTTCGAGTTCACCGGCGATGCCTGCGAGGGTTATGCGCTGTCCTTCCGGCAGGTCACGCAGCTCGGCACCGAGGCCGGGCCGCGCCTGATCGACGCCCGCACCACCAGCTTCGAGGCCGGGGACGGCGCGAACTACCGCTTCAAGACCGAAAGCACCGCCGCCGGCGCCAAGCCAGACATCGTCGACGGCACGGCCCAGAAGAGCAATGGCGGCTACGAGGTGAAGCTGCGCCAGCCCAAGGCGGAGACGCATCGCGAGAGCAACGACGCGCTCTTTCCCAACGCGCAGATGAAGGCCGTGATCCAGGCCGCCCGCGCCGGGCAGAAGACGCTGAGCGTGCGCCTCTATGACGGGGCGAACTCCGGCAAGGAGGTCTATGACACGCTCTCGATCATCGGGAAGCGCATCGAGACCGAGCCGGCCGAGAAGCCGCTACAGCGCCCCGAATTCGGGAAGATGGCGCGCTGGCCGGTGACGATCTCCTACTTCAAGGCGGGCTCCGGCGAATCGACGCCGGCCTACAGCATCAATTTCGAGCTCTACGAGAACGGCGTCACCGGCGCGATCCGGCTCGATTACGGCTCGTTCGCGCTGCGCGGCACGCTCACGCGTCTGGATCTTCTTCCTCAGGAGCCTTGCGCGAAATAGCGGACTCCGACGAGCGGCGCTGCGGCAGCCGAAGGCTCAGGCCCTTGCCGATCGCCTCATCGCCGAAGCGGGCGCGCAGCTTGTCGAGCGCGCCCTCCATCGCCTTCAGGCGCGGTGTCGCGGTGTCGGCGAGATCGCCATGGTCGGCGGCGTCCGGCGGGCTGAAATCGCTCGCGCCGATGCCGATCAGCCGGTAATGCGCGCCGTTGCATTCGCGCTTCAGCAGGTCGCGCCCCGCAGTGAAGAGGCGGGCGGCGAGCTGCGTCGGCTCCGGCAGGCGGGCCGCGCGGGTGATGATCTGGAAATCGGCGGTCTTCAGCTTCAGGGTGATGGTTCGCCCCGCAAGCTCCTGAGCCTTCAGCCTTTTCGATGTCTTCTCGCAGAGCCGCCAGAGGATCGGTTCCAGCTCCTCGAAGCGGGCGAGGTCGACGTCGAGCGTGGTCTCGCTTGAGACGCTCTTGGTTTCGCGCTCCGGCGTGACCTGGCGGGCGTCGATGCCGTTGGCGAGGTTCTTCAGGCGCGGGCCGTCCTTGCCGGCAAGCTTGAAGAGCTTGTCGACGGGTGCTTCGCGGAGGTCGCCGATCAGCTTGAAGCCGCCTTCGGCCAGCTTCGCGACGCCTGCCGGGCCCATGCCGGGAATGAGGCTGATCGGCTTGGTCGAGAGGAAGGCTATCGCCTCGCCCCGCCCGATGATCGAGAAGCCGCGCGGCTTGTCGAGATCGGATGCGACCTTGGCCAGGAACTTGGCATAGGACAGCCCGACCGAGATGGTGATGCCGAGCTCGGCCTCGACATGCCGGGCGAAGCGCGCCAGCGTCACCGCTGGGCTGGCATGGTGCAGTCGTGCCGTGCCGGAGAGGTCGAGAAAGGCCTCGTCGATCGAGAGCGGCTCCACCAGCGGCGTGAGTTCACGCATGAGCTGGCGGACTTGGCGTCCGACCGCGACGTATTTCGCCATGTTCGGCTTGACCACCACGGCTTCCGGGCAGGCCTTCAGCGCCTTGAACATCGGCATGGCCGAGCGCACGCCATAGGTGCGGGCGATGTAGCAGCAGGTCGAGACCACGCCGCGCTTGCCGCCGCCGACGATCACCGGCTTGTCCTGCAGGGCGGGATCGTCACGCTTCTCGATCGTGGCGTAAAAGGCGTCGCAATCGATATGAGCGAGGCTCAAGCTGTCCCGCTCGTCATGATGGAGCAGCCGCGGCGAGCCGCAGGCCGGGCAGCGCTTCAGCGCTGGGCCGGCGTCGTGGTCCGCCAGGCAGTCGCGGCAGAGCCAGCGCGGCGAGGGCGCGCTCGTGCTCACGGAATGTCGTCCGGCTCCGGCCCGGCGAGGACGCGCCTGGCATCGGCGACGATTTCGGGATTCAGCCTTAAATTTCCGGCAAACTCCAGAAGGAGCGAATCGCTGCTGCCGATATGCTCCAGCACCGCGGCCAAAAAGCCGGGTTCGCCGGCGGCCTCGCGCAGATTGGCCGGGTTGAGGCCGGTCACGCTCAGGAAGGGCTCGATCCGCTCGGGTTCGGAAGCCAGGAAGGCGAGGGCCTGGAGCGCGAGCGTCTCGGCCTGATCGGTGGTCGGTCGTCGTATCATGAGGGCCTTGAGTCACGTATCCGGTTTGCGTTTCGTCAACTGCTCGCGTGTTACGCAATCATCTGATGACGCCGCCAATTTGGAAAGCCCGCCTTCGGCATGGGCCTTCCCGGCGCGAATGAAGGGCGGCCCGATGAAGACGGTTCTGATCGTCGAAGACAACGAGCTCAACATGAAGCTCTTCAACGATCTGCTCGAAGCCCATGGCTATGCGACGCTGAAGACGTCGGATGGCATCGAGGCGATCGAGCTGGCGCGGACGCATCACCCCGCCCTGATCCTGATGGATATCCAGCTTCCGGAGGTCTCCGGGCTCGAAGTCACCAAATGGATCAAGGAGGATGACGACCTGAAGGCGATCCCGGTCGTCGCGGTCACGGCCTTCGCGATGAAGGGCGACGAGGAGCGGATCCGGGAGGGCGGCTGCGAGGCCTATCTCTCCAAGCCGATCTCCGTTGCCAAGTTCCTGGAGACCGTTCGCACTTATGCCGGCGCGGCCTGAGCCGGCGAAAGCAGAGCCATGACTGCCCGCGTCCTCGTCGTCGACGACATCCCCGCGAATGTGAAGCTGCTCGAAGCGAAGCTGTCGGCCGAGTATTTCGGCGTGGTCACGGCGACGAACGGGCGCGATGCGATCGCGCTCTGCGAGCGCGGCGAGGTCGATATCGTCCTGCTCGACGTGATGATGCCGGGCATGAACGGCTTCGAGGTCTGCCGGCGGCTCAAGGGTGCGCCCGCGACCGCGCATATCCCCGTCGTCATCGTCACTGCGCTCGACCAGCCCCGCGACCGCCTGCAGGGGCTCGATGCCGGCGCCGACGATTTCCTGACCAAACCGCTCGACGACACCGCGCTCTTCGCCCGCGTGCGCAGCCTCGCCCGCCTGAAGGCGATGACCGACGAGTTGCGCAGCCGCGCCGTCGCTTCCGTTCGGCTGGGCATCGCCGATCCGCTGGTGACCGCGGCGGCCGAGACCGGCCTGAATGGCCGCATCCTCGTGATCGAGGATCGCCCGGCCGCCGCCGAGCGCGTGCAGAGCGCGCTTTCGGCCTTCCATGCCGTGGAAATCGAGGGCGACGCCCAGCAGGCGGTGATGCGGGCCGCCGAGGGCGATTTCGACGCCGTCGTCATCAGCCTCGGCCTGCAGGGGCAGGACGGCCTGCGCCTGTGCAGCCAGCTCCGCTCGCTGGAGCGCACGCGCAACATCTCCGTGCTGCTGATGGGCGAGGCCGAGGATCGCGAGCGCATCCTGCGCGGACTCGAGATCGGCGCGCATGATTTCCTGCTCCGCCCGATCGACCGCAACGAGTTGCTGGCGCGTGCGCGCACCCAGGTCCGCCGCAAGCGCTTTACCGAGCGGCTGCGCGACAGCGTGCAGTCTTCGATGGAAATGGCGGTGATGGACCAGCTCACCGGGCTGCATAACCGCCGGTTCATGGACAACCGGCTCGCGGTGATGTTCGACGAATCGGCGCTCAGGGCCCGATCGCTGTCGCTGCTCGTGCTCGACATCGACCATTTCAAGGCAGTCAACGACAGCTGGGGTCATGATGCCGGCGACGAGGTCCTGCGCGAATTCGCCGACCGGGTCCGTGCCTGCACGCGCGGCATTGATCTCGTCGCGCGCATGGGCGGCGAGGAGATCGTCGTCGTGCTGCCCGATACCGGGCGCGATGCCGCCTCTCGCGTGGCCGAGCGCATCCGCGAGCGGGTCGAGCGCTCGCCCTTCGCGATCCAGAACAACACGCGCGACATCAAG